>MDTG01150045.1_pt1 | contig 145179 bp, 130 predicted proteins | sample 811421 | NCBI WGS metagenome assembly MDTG01 (sample SAMN05326645, study PRJNA326480) | marine metagenome | isolation source: seawater | place: Pacific Ocean: South East | collected 2011
AGGTTGTCGATCACCAAATGAAATATTTATGGGGCTGCGCAAAGACTTGTTAGCAGCGTGAGTTAAAGAAAATTGCAGTTATTACTTGAAAGTGCGGCTTATTAGTTTGCGTGCGCGTTTATTCCAGGAGACTCTTTCGAGAACTCTGGCGTAACTTATTGACCTATCTGAGAAATCATCCATAACTCAAAAATCCCTTCCAGAAAAACGCGCACGCCTGTTAACTACGGCCTGCTGCGCACATAAACTTGTAAACCCTTTAGTATCTTAGCGGTCAAGTTATTGATTCATTTAACGTTTACATTACTACCCTCTGACAAAACGAGCAAGTACGAGTGAGAACCAGTGCAGCAGAGAGCAGACCGTTGATAGTTACGAATCAGGTAAGGGAGAGAGGGCAGCTGATAACCCTTTGTGGCACGGTAAACTCCGCCGAAAGCAAGATCCGATAGGTTCTTTACAAGCGCAGGCGCGGTCCTCGTCGGGAAAGGGTAGGCTGATGGAGCCTGCGGGCGATTGCAGGCCCGGGCGAATGAGTGTTCAGCCGCTCCATTCAACCTGTCCATTGATCCCCTTCATAAGAACGGGAAAGCGTCATTATCAGGCGGGTATTTCTGGCCTGTTCCGTCAGGCCAGTTCTGGCGGGTGCCTGAGCCAGAGCTCAGGCTTTTCGGTGTCACTCAGCCTTTCTCCGGCAAAAAATACAGGTCCATATAGTATTTTTCCGGGTCTGCCGGATCGACCAGCACAGAGACTTCTTCATCGGGCAGGTAAGGCTGCGGATCAAACCAGATATGATCGCTGGTAAAGATGTGAGTCTTGCCTGTTTCCGGGTCCTGCCATTGCGCTTTAATCACAAACGGGTTCTTGTTGTTAACGCTGAAAGAGTGATCCAGCGTAACGCCGGTGATCGTGGCCAGAACCGGTTGTCCCTGCTGCATCAGACGTTCCTGCATGCGTTGTCGTCTGATGCGGATCAGTGTCAGTACCAGGGCAATGGTGGTGAACACCAGGCCCATAAGACCGGCGATGAGTGGTCCCAGCCATAAAGACATAAATCCGTTAATGCGGGCGTCACTGCCCGGTGACTGCGGATCGTAAATCACTTCGACCTGCTCACCCAGGTCGTAGGCCGGTGGATTACTGGAAGACGATGATACAAAACGGTAGCTCTGGCCGTCGACGCTGAACGCCACTTCCGGGGCATAAGTGGGCGAGCTGCCGCTGTCTGAGCGACGGGCCAGCAGGTCGGTTACCCGGCCAGAGGCCGTACCGGCGTTGTCGATAAACTGCGAGGTATCCATAAATAACCAGCCGGTAAGGGCCAGCAGCAGGATACCGGTTAAGCCGAAAACGATGTTAAAAAGTTTCACGTTAAGTCCTGTTGAAAAGAGAAGGGCCAGCGAGCGGGCGCAGTCTAATGCGGCTTTCCGCGCCGCGCCGCCGTATATGTCACATTATGCTTCACCGATAAGCTTCGTTGTTGGGAGACATTGTTCTGTGCTTCCGTTAGAATGCGCCGCGAGTTGACCAGACAGTCGCTGCCTGCGTAAGCAGGGGGAGGAAAGTCCGGGCTTCACAGGGCAGGGTGCCAGGTAACGCCTGGGGGGCGCGAGCCTACGACCAGTGCAGCAGAGAGCAAACCGCCGATGGCTTATCCGTAAGCACAGGTAAGGGTGAAAGGGTGCGGTAAGAGCGCACCGCGCAGCTGGTAACAGTTTGTGGCACGGTAAACTCCACCCGAAGCAAGACCAAATAGGTTCCCTACAGGCGCGGCCCGCGCTGGGAACGGGTAGGTTGCTGGAGCCTGCGAGCGATTGCAGGCCTAGACGAATGACTGTTCAAGACAGAACCCGGCTTATCGGTTGACTCAATTAACGCAAAAGCCCACGCACGAATGTGCGTGGGCTTTTCTTTTTTGCGTATTCATGACAGGAAGCCGGTTCCGGGACTCTCACTGTCTGGGTGTTGGCTGTTCGCTTATAGCCAGCCTGAGTTTTTCCACATTTCCTGCCCCTTCGCCTGTTCAGTCTCGACAGGAATGACATGTTTGTAAGCTGAAATGCTGACCACCTGGTCAGACATGTTGTGAGCCAGTGACGCTATATGGCGCATGGTTGCCGGATTAATCCATAAAAACGCAGCGGCTTTGGCCTGACTGGAGCTCCCTACATATGTCGGGTCAGGGGCAATATGGGGTATCCTCTGTGCGCTCTGCAGTCAGCGTATCTTTCAGTGTGCTTCCGCCAGTGTGTTTCCGCGACTGTCGTGCCTTATCTGCGTACGTACTGTGTTGTGGTTTTTTCAGTGCGTGCTGCTCCAGCAAAGCAATTATTTGGCGGGTGATCCCTTTCTGCCCGGTCATAACAGGGAACGTCGGGATGTTGTATCCATTAATACGTGCAATCACGGCTTTGGCGGCCAGCTTGTCCGCGGCGCTGCCAGGATGTCTGGTGTTGTGCACGCTGTTATGTGGCAACACCGTTTATGCCTCTGCGGATAAGTCTTCTGCGTCTGTTCTGCCGCCGGTCTCTTCACCTGACGGCTTCACTACGCTGCGTCTTAACCGGGCAGACCATCGCTATGCTGTTGCCTCGGTGCAGCATTCATCAGGCTTTATTCCGGTGATGCCGGGTGAGCAGCTGGAAAACGCGCCCGTTGAGCCCGCCGACAGCGAATATGGCGTAATGCCGGATTTTCGTGAACATCCCCGCTACTGGCTGTATGCGCAGGTCCACAACGATACGGATGTGGCAGACTGGGTGCTGCATATCAGTAATTTTGGTTTCAGCGATTTAAGAGTTCTGATCCGTAACCCGGCGGCGCCGGACGAAGCCCGCGTCGAAATATTTAATACCGCCGGTGGCAATAATGCGGATATTAATACCATTGGCCGCGCGTTACCTCTGGCGCTGACACCGGGCGATACTTATCAGCTCGTTGTTGAATTGTCGGGGCCATCCTTTGTCTGGACACCGTATATTGCCTTGATGAGTAAAGGTGAGTACCACCTGTGGTCTCAGCAGATGGATTTTGCGTTTAAACCGGCCATTGGCATGATCATCGGTATAGCAATGCTGGGGATTGTCTGCTGGCTGTTAATGGCGGAATGGACGTTTTTCTGGGCTTCCCTGTCTTCTTTACTGATGCTGGTTTTTTATCTTGAGCACAGTGCTCTGCCGGAAATTTTTTGGCGTTATTCTTATGAAAAAGGTGATCTGTTCTGGCTATTGCTGTCATCTACTTTGCTGGCGCATCTGATTTTTGCCGCCAAATTCCTGAGAGTAAGCCAGCAGACCGGTTTTCTGTACCGCACGTTTCTTTTTACCGGTATAACCACCGTCGTTTTTCAGGCTGTTGTCTTATTTGTTCCCTTGCATGAAAAACTGCTGCTGATGGCTGCGAATTATACGATGGTCTGGGTGGTGATCATCGGATCGGGTATTGCGAAGGTCCGTTCTGACGGACAATATTATGTGCTCTATCTGCTGGGCTGGATGCCGTTGGTTCTGTCGGTATTACAGGCTGTGGTTTATTACATTCTGCCGCGCAAGACCAATCTTGAAGTTCATGCCTCTTATAAAATGATTTACGTGCTGTATATACAGATTGTGCACATGCTGATTCACGCCATGGCGCTGGTTCTGCGCGTGCGGGCAATGCGCAGAGAGAAAGAACAGGCAGTTCTGCAGAACCAGGCAAAATCGCGTTTTATTGCCCAAAGCAGCCATGACCTCAATCAGCCATTGCATTCTATGCGCTTGTTTCTGGAGTCTCTGAAACCTTACTTAAAAGGGAACGAAGCCAGTGCGTTATATGAAGGGTTGTGTAAAACACACCGGCAGATGAGTGATTCTTTTGCGGCGATTATGGATGTCAGCAAACTGGAGGCCGGTGAGCTGCAGTTTAATAAACAGCGGGTTTATCTTTCGTCGGTATTTTCGCGCTTGCAGAATGAATTTCTGATTCAGGCTAACACTAAAAATATTAAACTGAATTTTCACACCTGCAATCTTGCAGTTTATACCGATCCGCTGTTGCTGGAGCGCATGCTGCGCAACCTGATTTCTAACGCCATTAAGTTTACCGATCAGGGCCGGGTGGTTATCGGTTGTCGCCGCCGTCATGATGAGGTTGTCGTGCAAATCATTGATACCGGCTGTGGCATTGCTGCTGAAGAGCAGGCGCATATTTTTGATATGTATAAACGGCTGGATGAACATCAGCGCCAGGTGGATGGTGCAGGCATCGGCTTGTCTGTGGTTAAGCATCTTTCTGTACTACTGAATCATCCGCTCAGCATCCGCTCCGAAAACGGCCGCGGCTGTGTCTTTTCACTCTCGCTGCCGTTGGCTGAGAGCGCCGTTGACGCTTCGCAGGCTGCCGGCATCAGTACTGACTCACCGCGGGTGGCGCTGTTTGGCTGCGATCAGGCAGTAGCGGATTATGTCAGCAAATGGGGATGCAGAGTCACCCGGCTGCAGGATTTATCGGCGTCGGTATTGTCTGCCGCTGAAACACCGGATTTATTAATTGCAGATTTTCAGGCGCTGAATCACTGGCTGGCGGGCGGCCATAATATTGCTGGTTTACAGCGTATCAGTGTGCTGGCGTGCACCGCAGATCAGCAACAGGGGCAGGAATTACAGCGCAGTACCGGTCTTGACTGGCAGTTGCTGAATACGCCGCTTTTACCGACACAATTACGCGCACTGGTGAACCATGTGGCACGCAGGAAAATACAGCCGGCAAATTATGACGATATGCTGCCGCCGGCAGAAATGAGTAACGGATAAACGATGAAAATTTTAATCTGTGAAGATCATGAACTGTTCCGCGATGGCTTACGTATGCTGTTGCACGAAGCTGCGCCTCAGGCGCATATACTGGAAGCCGGCAGCTTTCCACAGGTAACAAAACAGTTAGCGGCACACCCGGACGTAGCACTGGTGCTGTTTGATATTCAGATGCCGGGCACGGAAGGATTACAGGGCCTGAAAGATGTTAAAAGCCGCTATCCGGCATTGCCGCTGGTGGTGATTTCCACGCTTGATCATAACGCCAGTATTGAGCAGATGCTGCAGCTGGGGGCGGATGGTTTTATTGCCAAGACCTGCGAAAAACCTGTGATGCTGAAAGCGTTACAGGATGTATTGGCGGGGGAGGAAGTCGTTGTCAGCGGCGGACACAGTGAAGATGCGATTGTGTTGTCGCCGCGCCAGCTGGATACACTGATGTTGCTGGCACAGGGTATGACCAATAAAGATATTGCGTCGCGGCTGGGGATTTCTTCCGCCACGGTACGCGAATATGTGTCTTATATTATCAAACGTTTTGACTGTGAAAACCGCACTCAGGCAGTGCTGAAAGCCCGCCAGCTCGGCTACATCTTGGACTGATAGCGGTGGACTGATACCGGCGCCGGTCTGGCGGTAATGTTTTTCGTCGGATTATTCTTTCACGGCGATGGCCTGAACTACCGCACCGGTACCGGTATGGCCGGTACCTTCCACTACGTTACGCTGCAATTCCAGTAAATGACGGAAGTGCAGAGGCTTCAGTTCTTTTTCCAGTAATGCGACGGTCATCATCATGCTTTCATCTTTGGGACCGCCGGTGCCCAGTCTGATCTGATTCGGGGTATAAGCTTCCAGCAACAGCACTCCGCCGGGTTTCAGTGCCCGGGTAACCCGCTGGTGGACACTGCAGCGCAGGGCAGGCGGCAGATGGCAAAAGACGGAGACGATGCCGTCCCATTGGTCGATGCCTAAGTCAAATGAAGCCAGATCCGCTATCTGATAATCAATGCTGACGTTATGTTTTTGCGCCAGTTTTAAAGCCTTTGTGCGTCCGACTTCTGATGCATCCACAGCGGTGACCTGATAGCCACAGCGGGCGAGATGTACAGCATTGCGACCTTCCCCCTCCGCCAGGCAAAGGACTTTACCTTTCGGCAGACGTTGCGTGTTTTCCGCCAGAAAACGGTTGGGTTCGGTACCGTAAACATAGGTACTGGTGCTGTAGCGTTCGTCCCACATAAGGATGTCTCAAGATATTTTGCGAATAATATTATCAGCTCTGGTGGCATCTGTTGGGGCTGAAATAGTTTGTTGTTTATATGGGCTAAACAATAGCCCGGATGTCAGGGAATATCTGCTTCCGGGCGGAGCGGGCAGATCGCTGGCCGGTGTATTTATCTGCCCGTGCGGAGACGGGCACAGTCGGGATTCAGCGCTTGTCCGGTATACAGACACCCCCCTGCGCTGGCGGATGGCGGGCGCTGCTTTTACAATCAGGTTTTTACCTGTACCTGCCGGCCTATGTCTCAGCTGATCCGTCGTCTGGATTCTTTCGTCAGACCCTATTACACCGCCGATAATCGCCTCTGGGTTGGCCTCAGCGGCGGGCTCGATTCGGTGACCCTGCTGCACGCTCTGCTGGCGGCCGGGTTTCCGCCGCAGCGCCTCGGGGCTGTGCATGTGCATCATGGTCTGTCCGCCAATGCCGACGCCTGGCAGGCGTTCTGCGAACGCCTGTGTCAGCGCCTGAATATTCCCTTCAGCGCGCACTCTGTGGCGCTGGTCAGTTCCGGCAATGGCATTGAGCAGGATGCCCGGGAGGCCCGCTATGAGGTCTTCCGCCGGGTGCCGGATGAGGGCGATGTGCTGTTGCTGGCTCATCATGGCAATGATCAGGCGGAAACCTTTTTTCAGCGTCTGTTCCGCGGCGCCGGGCTGGCGGGCCTGGGCGCCATGGCGGCGGCGCGTCCGCTGCGACCGGGTGTGACGTTACTGCGCCCGTGGCTGGATACGGCAAGAAGCGAACTGGAAAACTGGGCGCGGGAGGAACAGCTGCAATGGGTGGACGATGAATCCAATGCGGACACTGCGCTTGAACGCAACTGGTGGCGACATGACATATTGCCCGCCGTTTTCCGCCGTTATCCGGGCCGGGAAAAAACGCTGCTGCGCTCCGTCAGACAGCTGGGGCAGGACCAGCAGGTTCTGGCACAGCTGATGGCCCCGATTACAGATCAATGCCTGCGGACTGAACACTGGCCTAACACAGCGCCCCTGGTGTGTGATCTGGATGCCCTTGCCGCACAGCACAACGACTATGTGCCGTATATTCTGCGCGACTGGTTAAACCGCCTGAACCAGCGCATTCCGTCCGCTGACTGGCTGGAACGGTTACAGCGCGAAGTCATTCACGCCGCCAGTGATAAGCAGCCACAACTGAAAATCGCTGCTGCCAGCGTGCGCCGCTTCCACAACGGCCTGTATCTGGTGGCTGACGGGCCGGCCCCCGGTGACACTCATGCGCTTACCCTGCACGCCGGACAGAGCGTCAGCACTCCCTGGGCCGGCGGCTGTTTACAGGTGCAACCCGCCACCCGCGGTGCGGGGCTGCGCCCTGGCGGTTATCAGCTGGTAGCGGCAGCGGCGGTGCGGGGGCAGCGTATACAACCCGCCGGCCGGCCGGCGAAAACGCTGAAAGCTGTGTTTCAGGAAAATGCTGTGCCGGTCTGGTTACGGGATCACTGGCCGGTACTGACTCTGAACGACGACCTTGTCGCATTGCCCGGTTTGACGATCGGTGCGGATTTTTCTGTGACGGCGGACAAGGATGGGAGCAACGATGACGCCGCGTTAATGGTAAGCTGGCAAGCAGACAGCGGGTCCCATGGATTATGGAATTTATGACACCGCATCCTGTCAAAGTGACAGCCTGCTCAGCAGGCCGATAAATTCAGTTTCAACCCGTCAGGAATCCGATTGTTGTTATGCCCCTGAGAAGTATCAGTTTTATCATCGCATTGCTGTTGTTAAGTGCGTGTGAGCAGCAGGGACAGCCAATTCTGCGGGGGGTGAAAATCGACAAAGCGGGGCAGGACAGTGCCACGCAATCCCGGCGCAAGGTAGACGTTTCCGCCGCCGGTGAAACGCAGGCGACACAGCCGGATACCGGATCAGACGATGACTCCGGCATTGAACTGAATCTCACGTTACCCGATTACGACTGGGACACGCCGCCTCCCGGCGGCATGAAAGATTTTAATACGCTGCCGGATGTGTTCTCCGCGCCGGGTGATGAATCTGTACTCAAATGGTCCGGGCGTGTGTATCTGGATGAATCGGAAGAAGCCCGTGAGCGTCCGATGCTGGATACGATCCAGGGCGCCGAAGTCGAAATTCAGTTGAAAACCAATTAATGACCAGTGACTGAGCGTTAAGGTGTCGCTTCATCTTTATTCCGGTAACAGAAGCCTGTTAAAGTTCTGGTCTAACCAATTGTGGAAGAAGCGGTATGAAGCTGCACCAGTTTCCAATATCTCATTACTGCGAAAAAGTACGCTGGACGCTGGATTACAAGGGATTGAAATATCAACCGGTGAATTACCTTCCCGGACGTCACCTTAAACCCGTTAAACAACTGTCGGGTCAGACGGCGGTGCCGGTATTAACCTCGGCCGGTCAGGTGATCAGCGGCTCCGCTGACATTATCACGTTTCTTGATCAATCCTGTCCGGATCGCCCGCTGACGCCGGCAGACACTGAACTGCGCCAGCAGGCCCTGGACTGGGAAGCACGCCTGGACAACGAAGCCGGACCGGCTGTGCGCCTGTGGGTATATCACCACCTGCTCAGCCGTCCGGATCTGTTGGTGCCAATGCTGGCGGCAGGGCAACCTTTCTGGGTGGGCTGGTTGTTGCGTATGAAATACGCTGAGGTGGAAAAAGGCATGCGTCGCTGGATGAATGTTAACGACGAAACGGCCGCCGCAGCGCAGAAAACCATGGAAACGCTGCTGGAAGAATTACGCGTGGAATACAGCGCCAGTCATTTTCTGGTGGGTGAAAGTTTCAGCCGCGCTGATCTGGCGGCCTGCAGCCTGTTTGCCATGACGTTTCAGCCGCAGGCCTATGGTATCCGCTGGCCCAAACCGGATCAGCTGCCTGCGGGAATGCAGCAGTGGCTGTGTGATCACGAAGATCTTATCGAACCGCTGAGACAGCGCTACGCTCAGTACCGCTGACAGTACCGCTGAACGCAGCGCGACGCACGGCTGCCGGATCAGCTGATCAGGCGGCCGAGTAACAGCGTGGAGCCATAGCCCACGCTGTAGGCAATCAGCAGGGCAATAATAAAGCGCGCGTAGCTGCCAAACGTCAGCTCATCAATTTTACTCATCGCCACGATGCCGGCTGCTGAGCCAATGATCAGCAGTGAGCCTCCCACGCCCACGGCATAGGTCAGCGCCATCCACTCCTGCAGCGTCATAGTCACATCCGCTTTCAGCAGAGCAGCGGTTAACGGCACGTTATCAATCATGGAAGACAGCAGCCCCATCAGATAATTGGCGGCCCAGGCGGGCATGTGTTTATAAAGCGCGACAAAGCTGTCCAGGGCATGAATTTCTTTTAACGAACCCACGATTAACAGAATACCGAGGAAGAACAGCAGGGTGTCGAATTCGATCTGCCGGATGTAATTCAGGATGGGGTGATTTTCCGTGTCTTCGCCGTACGCCCGGGCCACCAGAAACATCACGGATAAGCCGGTGAGAAAACTCAGTACCGGCGGAATATCAAACAGCACATTGCCGGCAATGGTGGACAGAATGGTCAGCATAAAGACCGCCGCGATCATCAGATCCACCGGCGCCAGGTCATTTTCTTTGCGCTGAATAACGGCGGTATCTTTCAGTGGCAGCGACAGCATAAAGGCCAGCAGCAGCACAGCGCACAGCGCCGGTAATGACAAAAACAGCAGGTTGGTGATACTGACTTTACCCTCGAGGAAAATCATCAGAGTGGTGACGTCGCCGGTGATCATGGCCACGCCACCGGAGTTCACGGAAAACACTGCCACGGTGGCGAAACGCAGGGTTTTGGCCGCCGGCAGATTCAGTGACAGAATCAGGGCCACTGAAATCAGCGTGGCGGTGATATTGTCGGCCAGCGAAGAAAACACAAAGGAAAACAGCCCGGTCATAATCAGCAGTTTGCGCTCCGATACCTGTTGCGGCAGGAAACGGTAGATCAGGCTTTCGATCAGCCCTTTTTTGTTGAGGTAGGCAACAAATGTCATCGCCGCCAGCAGAAACAGCCAGAGGCTGGCAATTTCACCGATATTCTCTTCCAGCCCTTCCCGCACCAGAGCGTGAGCTTCTTTATCTGTGCTGAAACTGAACAGCAGAACCCAGGACAGGGCACCCAGAAACAGCACCACCTGGGCTTTGTTGATGTGGATGACTTCCTCCAGCACCACGGCAAGCAGACCCAGCAAGGCAAGGCCAATCAGTATATAAGGCAAAAAATCAGGCATAAGAACATCCGCAATCTGACAACAATCGAAAACACCCGGCGAGGGCCCGGCGTCATTGTAAAGTTGAGTCAGTTACTCAGGAAGAGAAAAAGGTGCGGCAATTTGTCGGTGCGCTGCCCACAAACGCTGAAACCCAGACAGCACAAGGGGAGCACGGCAATGATAAGTTGTGGCAAAAGACTGTTTTTCCGTGCGCTGTCCCCCGTTTTTGCTACCTGATATGACGCTGATTGCGGTCAACGCGTCTATGCTGGTGTTTTTATTCAACGGAGATATCCATGCTTAATATGAATCCGGTGGGCCGTGTCGGTTTGCTGTTCCTGGCAATATCTGTGGTAACGGCCTGCGGTGGCGGAAGCGGCAGCAGTGGCAGCGGCGGTGATGCAGACAGCACGCGCTACCAGCCAGCGCCCGGTGTCAGCTGGCAGTGGCAACTGAGCGGCGATTTAAATACCGGTTACGACGTGGAAATCTACGATATCGATCTGTTTGATAACAGTGCAGAGACCATTGCTGAACTGCAGCAGCAGGGCCGCAAAGTAATCTGTTATTTTTCCGCCGGTTCTTATGAAAACTGGCGGGATGATGCCGGGGAGTTTGAAGCGTCAGATCTGGGCAGTAACCTTGATGGCTGGGAGGGGGAGCGCTGGCTGGATATCCGTTCTGACAATGTGCGGGATATTATGACCGCGCGCCTGGATATCGCACAGAACAAGGGCTGCGACGGCGTTGAACCGGACAATATGGATGGTTATGCCAACACTAATGGCGTGGGTTTAAGCGCCTCCGATCAGCTCAGTTACAACCGCTTTATTGCTGACGAAGCGCATAAACGTGGACTGGCGGTGGCCTTGAAAAACGATCTCGATCAGGTGGCGGCGTTAGTGGACTATTTTGATTTCGCGGTGAATGAGCAATGCGCCGAATACGACGAATGTGATCGCCTGAATCCCTTTATTGAAGCCGGCAAAGCCGTTCTGCAGGCGGAATATGCCAGCGAGTATCAGGACGCGGCAGGCCTGACATCTCTGTGTAATGAGATGGCTGGCAGTGAATTCAGTACGCTGGTATTGCCGCTGGACCTGGATGACAGCGTAGCGCCGCGCGGGTGTGACGACTGACTCTCTTCCGGGTCAGTCGCCGGCGGGAGATCAGAACTGGTGCCAGCTGCCGCCGCTGTTCAGCGACTCGTTCCACTCACACAGCAGGTCCGCCAGAATATGGGCCTGCTCAAACAGAAACTCCAGTTCTTCAGGGGTATTCTTTTCTCCGGAATACAGTGGCAGCTTGCGCAGCCGGGCGACCAGAGGGGGATCCGGAATCTGCATTTTATTCTGTTCCAGCGTCCAGCGTATGTGGTTGCTTAACATACGGAAAAAGCTGATTTTCGTCTGCAGGCTGAACAGCGTGAAATCTTTCAGATCGTTGAAATGATGATAATCAATGCCTGCCAGCAGCACACTGCGGCCACCGACTTTAATGGACGCTGAGCGTTTGGACTTCATGACCATGGCCATGACGCCGAACATTTCGCCCGGATTGATGGTGTTGATGATGTCCTGATCGTTGTCGTTGGACATCACTGCCAGCTGGCCTTTCAGCAAAAAATACAGCACGTTCGCATCTTCTCCGCGATGCAGAACGATTTCGTTTTCGTCAGCCGTGACGAACTGGGTAACACTCATCAGTAATTCAAACTGGGTCGGATCGGTCTGAATCAGGTCTTTAAAAAAAGTCACACCGTTGACGATACGTTGCAGCGTATCGATGGGGTATTCCTCGCGGGTGATTCGGCGCATGTTTTCTCCACAACGGGACCGGTTCTGTCGCAATATAGCATGCGATAAATGGCGTTAAAGGTCGTATCAGGCAATATTATGGTTCAGAATTGATCTGTGTGACAGGGATCGCAGCTTAAGCATATGTGAAGTTATTTCAATGAAAACTTGATTCATGCCGTGGCTGTACCACAGCATTGAATATCTGCAGCAAAACCTGTCGCTCTTCCTGTTAAGGATAGCAAATGATACAGAGATCAATATTAATATTGGTCGATGAAGGTGGCGGATTCAGTCCGCTGACGGAAAACAGGAAATCAGAAACCGGCCCAATGAGCCTGTTTGTGGGGCGGCGGATCAGCAGGGGAAGTTCCGGGAACAGGTGGGCGGAGGGATCAGAACAGGGGCCTGCCTGATCAGAAATCAGACAGGCATCCCCGGTTACATCAGTGCGGGATTACTCAACGCCCAGCGAGCGCAGATATTCATCATAGCTTCCATGGAAATCGACAATCTGGTTGTCGCGGATTTCCAGAATGCGGGTCGCCAGTGACGATACGAATTCACGGTCGTGAGAAACAAACACCAGAGTACCCTCGTACATATCCAGCGCCATGTTCAGGGATTCAATGGATTCCATGTCCATGTGGTTGGTGGGTTCGTCCATAATCAGCACATTGTGGTTGCCCATCATCAGCTTGCCGAATAACAGACGGCCTTTTTCACCACCCGAGCAGACCTTCACGTTCTTTTTGATATCGTCCTGACTGAACAGCAGGCGGCCCAGTGTGCCGCGCACCACCTGGTCGTCGTGCTGATCGGTTTTCCACTGCTCCATCCAGTCAAACAGATTCTGGTCTTTGGCGAACTCGTACTCGTGATCCTGAGCGTAGTAACCCAGATCGGCGTTTTCAGCCCATTTGATTTCACCGCCGGTTGGGGGGATATCGTTCACCAGGCATTTCAGGAAGGTGGTTTTACCCACACCGTTAGCCCCGATGACGGCGATTTTCTCACCGGCTTCAACCAGCAGGTTGGTGTTCTTAAACAGTGGCTGTTCGCCAGCGTAAGCATGGGTCAGGCCCTCGATCTCCAGCGCCAGACGGTGGAGTTTCTTCTCCTGATTAAAGCGGATAAAGGGGTTCTGGCGGCTGGACGGCTTGATATCATCCAGCTTGATCTTTTCAATCTGCTTGGCCCGGCTGGTGGCCTGCTTGGATTTGGACGCGTTGGCGGAGAAGCGCGATACAAACTGCTGCAGTTCAGCAATCTGAGCTTTCTTCTTGGCATTTTCTGATTGCAGGCGTTCACGGGCCGCGGTGGAGGCAATCATAAAGTCATCATAGTTGCCCGGATAAATTCTGATGTCGCCATAATCGATGTCCGCCATGTGGGTGCACACCGCGTTGAGGAAGTGCCGGTCGTGGGAAATGATAATGATGGTGCACTTCATATCATTGAGGATACCTTCCAGCCAGCGGATGGTGTTGATATCCAGGTTGTTGGTCGGTTCGTCGAGCAGCAGAATATCCGGGTCAGAAAACAGCGCCTGAGCCAGCAGCACCCGCAGTTTCCAGCCTGGTGCGACTTCGCTCATAGGGCCGTTATGCTGCTCACTGGCAATACCGGCTCCCAGTAACAGTTCGCCGGCGCGGGATTCGGCGGTATAGCCATCCATTTCGGCAAATTCACCTTCCAGCTCAGCCGCGCGCATATAGTCATCTTCGCTGGCTTCCGGGTTGGCATAGATGGCGTCACGCTCTTCTTTAATTGCCCACAGCTCTTTATTGCCCATCATGACAGTGTCGATGACGGTAAACTCTTCAAACGCGAACTGATCCTGGTTCAGCTTACCCAGACGCTCGTTGGGCGTGATGCTGACGTTACCGGCGGTGGGTTCCAGTGTGCCATCAAGAATCTTCATAAAGGTGGACTTACCACAGCCGTTGGCGCCGATCAGGCCGTAGCGGTTACCTTCCCCGAATTTAACGGAGATGTTCTCAAAAAGCGGCTTGGCACCGAATTGCATGGTGATATTAGCGGTGGAGATCACAGAGAAACCCTGAAGTCAGATAAGTTAAAAACGGCGGCGATTATACGGATTTTCCGACGAAAAAACGAACAATCGGCCGCTATGGCAGGGCGACTTTGACGAAATATCATATTTCCTGAACTAATCCGTTGGTTTTTTGAATACATAGCCCTGAACGGCTGTATTTAAATGGACGGTCTCAATCTGAACCTGATTCCGCTACCGGAGATTGCTATGACGACTGCTGCTGCCGCTGACGACCGTTACGAAAAACTGGTAAACCGCCTGGGCTGGTTTGCCTCGGTGATGGGCATTCTGATGTTCTCATCCTACATCGACCAGATCCGCCTGAATCTCAACGGCCAGACCGGCTCGGTGATACTGCCGCTGGCTACCACGGTGAACTGTTTCGCCTGGATGGCGTATTCCTATCTTAAGCGCGACCGCGACTGGCCGCTGTTCTGGTCCAACAGTGTGGGGGCGGTGTGTGGCTTTGCCACGGCGGTGACGGCGCTGGCGTTCTGAGCCGGGGCGCTGGCTTAAGTGAAGAAGCTATAAAAAAGACGCCAAAGGGCGTCTTTTTTATGTCTGACCAGTTTGCAGGAGGCGGCGGGTAATTACTTACCGGCACGACCCAGAAAACGGCGTTCCTCGATATTGATCTTCACCACATCACCGGTGGAAATGTGTTCCGGCACCTGAATCACCAGACCGGTGCTCATGGTGGCCGGCTTGGTGCGGGCCGTGGCGGAGTTGCCTTTCACTGATGGCTCGGTGTCGGTAATTTCCAGCTCGACGACTAACGGCAGGTCCAGGCCGACCGGTGAGCCGTCGATCAGAATCACCTGGACGCCTTCGGTCTGTTCATTAATAAACAGAACTTCATCCGCAATCGACTCTTTGTTGAGGTGGTAGGGCGTGAAGTCTTCATTATCCATAAAGACGTACTCATCACCGTCGGTGTAGGAGAACATGGACGGACGTTTGACCAGGTCGGCCAGCGTCAGCATGTCGGAATCCTTGAAGGTTTCATCGACTTTATGGCCGCTCACCACATCGTACATACGCATGCGGTACAGGCTCCCGCCGGCGCGGCCCTGAGGCACAGAGCGTTCAATATCTTTCACGAAGTACACGCTGCCGTTGTACTCAATCGCAGCGTTCTTTTTGATGTCACTGGCTTTTGGCATAACAGAGAACTCCTGGGTGGCATTGTTGTGCCGGTCGGATTAAAGAAACGGGATCATACTTGTTTCCGGGGCTTAAGACGATACTGCCGCGACCGGCCGGTGTCGCAGGTGTTGTATGCTCTGATCAGTGCAACTGGCTTGAAGCACACCGGCATGACAGGGATACTGAGGATGTCATTGATAAAAGGGACAGGAGAGGGATAACAGAATGTACAGTGATGAAGACCTGACGGATGCCGTCAAGGAAGGCGTGTTCAGTCAGCAGGCGGTGGATGATTTTCGCCAGCTGATGAATAAGCGTCGTCATTCGGTGGCCGTGGATGAAGAAAATTTTCGCCTGATCACCAGTTTTAATGATGTGTTTGTGGTGATTGCCTGCGCCTTACTGCTGTTGTCCGTGTCCTGGCTGGCCCGTGATCAGGGCGATATCCTGCGTTACTCGCTGGTGGCGGTCACCTCCTGGGGAGTGGCGGAATATTTCGTACGCCGCCGCCGTATGGCACTGCCGGCTATTGTGCTCCTGTTCAGCTTTATTGGCAGTCTGAGCCTGATGGTCGTGAATACCATGGAGATAAATAACAGTCTGCAGATGACCATCGGGTCATTAATGGTGGCCGCAGCGGCTTATCTGCACTGGCTGAGGTTCCGGGTGCCGGTGACGGTGGCGGCCGGTACTGTGTCGGCGATTGCTGCTGTGCTGGCGATTCTGGGCGGCCTGCTGGATCTGTCCCGGGACGGACTGCTGGTGTTTGTTTTCTGTGCCGGTGTCTGCGTGTTTCTGCTGGCCATGCGCTGGGATTCGCGTGATCCTCAGCGTATTGGCCATCAGTCAGCGGTCGCGTTCTGGCTGCACCTGCTGGCGGCACCGCTGATGATTCATCCGGTGTTTTACTGGAGCGGTATTATTCAGGCGGAGTCGTCGCTGACGGCGGTGATCACTGTGGTGTTGTTATATGCAGTGATTACCCTGATTTCGATTGCCATCGACCGCCGTGCGCTCATGGTGTCGTCACTGGGGTATGTGATTTATTCCATCGCAGACATGATGCAGCTTTATGGGGATATTGAATCCGGGCTGGCACTGACCGGTCTGATCATCGGGGCGTCATTATTATTGTTGTCGGCATTCTGGCACAAAGCTCGGACGGCGGTATTTGCGCTGCTGCCATCATCCCTGCTGCGCTGGTTACCTGTGGTGAAACCGGCCTGAGGACGGTTTTGAGGTGCAGTCCTGAGAGCGGCTTCTGCGGGGCGGGCCACGGCTGAGGCGGATGTTTGCCTCTGCCGTGGGCGGTTTACCAGGTTCAGTTTTTAATCTTTCTTTGTCAGTCTTTCTTTTTTAAACCCAGGGTTTTGCCGCTTTTCTTTTTCGGGTTGCGGTAGACTTTTTTGCCGCCAGTTTTTTTATCGCCGTCTTTTTTGTTATTGCTTTTGGTATCAGTACTCTTCTTTTCTGCATCCTGCGGTGTTTCTTGTAAAGCAGCTTTCTTCTGCCGGGGGGCTTTTTTATCGTCTTCAGTTGCCAGGCGGATACCGTCTTCTTCGATAACGATTTTACGTTCCTTAAACAGCTTACCGATGGCCATTTTGAAGGTACGTTTGCTGACGCCGAAATGCAGTTCAATCAGATCAGCCGGGGAGTAGTCATTCAGCCCCAGGGTACCATTGCCTTCTTCCAGTTTTTTCAGAATACGTTTGGCCAGCGGATCGGCTTTGCCATGTCCGGCCGGCTCCAGCATCAGATCGAGGCGGTTATCTTCGCGCAGACGTTTGACGTAACCCTGCATGCGCTGCCCGGGTCGTACCGGTTTGCGGATATCGTCGTTGTACAGTACGCCCCAGTACTTATTATCCACCACGGCTTTATAGCCAATATCCGTACGCTGCACGATCAGCAGTTTCACGGAGTCGCCGGTATCATAGCCCGTGGCTGTGCCCGGCCAGCCAGCTTTGACTTCGTCTTTTATAAAACGGTTTAAGCGCGCACTGCCGATCAGACGGCCGGTGTTATCCTGGGTGATATACACGGCGTAGTGTTTGCCCTGCTCCATGCGTTGTTTCTGTTCAGCGAAAGGAACAAACAGATCTTTGGCCAGACCCCAGTCCAGAAAGGCACCGGTCTGGTTGATGTCGATGGCTTCCAGCCAGGCCACTTCACCCAGAGCTCCTTTGGGGCGCTGACTGGTGGCAATCAGGCGGTCTTCTGAATCCAGATAAACGAACACAGTGATCGCATCCCCGGTTTCAACACCAGCCGGGATCTGCTTACGTGGCAGCAATATGCGGCTGCCGTCTTCGTCTTCCAGGTAGGCTCCCTGGGGCAGAAGATCGGTCAGTGTCAGTGTGTGATATTTACCAGGTTCCATGGGCAGGGCGACCTCATTGTAGTGCCAGGGTTTTATTACGGATCAGGGCGGATAATAGCAGAAACAGGCCCTGAACGGTGCGAACTTATCTGTATGTGTTTATGGTTATATTGGCGTCTGCGATGTGAAATATTAAGATCAGTCATGTTGATATCTGGTTTGTTTTTGTCCTTTTCTTGCTACACGCAGTGATTTGCCGCAAGTTTTATGCAAAGGAAGAGGGATGGTTCGCAGAAAATAATATATCGGAGTCTATAGTTAACCCTGCTGATTTTTCCGGCTTCGCGGTGTCATTGGCGGAGTCATAGTCACTGGCCTGCATAATCATTGTTAACAGGCCCTGATTAATCTGTTTTGCAGCACACAGTTCAGAGGATAAACGTGGATATAGACGAACAAATCCGTTTTAAACTGGATGTCAGCCTGTTTGACGAGTTGATGTCTGATGAAAAAGTAAAAACACTGGCCGATAAACGCACTCGTGAGATGAATACCATCGCTTATCGCCGTGACCTGCTGGGCAATAGCCTCAGGATCAGCCAGAAAATGGCGCCGGACCTGTTTCAACGGGTGACATCAGCGCAGCAAAAACTGGGGCTTGAGGATAAGGATATCGAGCTGTACATCTATAACAGTCCGGAACCCAATGCCAGCTGCGCCTATACCGGAGGGGATAACATTATTCTGACCTTCAGTTCCGGTTTGTTAATGTCTATGAGCCAGGATGAACTGAATTTCGTTATTGGCCATGAGCTTGGTCACGCGCTTTTCCATCATTACGCTTTGCCGACGCACAGCATTCTTGAAGGCAAATCACTCACTGCTTCTGAAGCGATGAAAGTGATGTCCTGGAGCCGGCGCGCGGAGATTTCAGCGGACCGTGCCGGTGTGTATGTCTGTCAGAACCCATCAGCAGCGATCAGTTCTTTTCTCAAGCTTTCCTGTGGTGTCGCACACCCGATTATTGAATTTGACCTGAAAGAATACTCGTCACAGATTCAGGACCTTTCTGAATTGGCTAATAGTCTGGAAGACACATCTCACTGTTATTCGTCGCACCCTTTTAATCCCATCCGCGTGATGGCTGTGGATCTCTATGGTCAGTCTGATCGTTACAAGCAGCTGACCGGGCAGGGCAGTGCGGAAAAAACGCTGTCTGAGATCGACGATGCCATTAAGCAGGTTCTGGATTATATGGAGCCCGTCACCGATAACGACAAACAGCAGATGATGAATGAAGCTGTTTTCTGGGGCGGAGCCTGGGTGGCATACGCTGATGGTGTGCTGGCCAATGAAGAAGCTGAGAACCTGCTGTCACAGGCAGGTCAGGAAGTATTTGATCGGGGCATGGAACAGATTAATGCCTCTGCTGACCCGGTGCAGTTGGCAAAAGATAATTTCACCGGGTCGTGCAAACCTTTACTGGTACTTGGCCCCTCAGAGCGCTGTTCTTTTATTCAGCGGCTGGTGGTTGTCGCCCGTGCCGACCAGAACATTGATGACAGTGAAATGGATGCGTTAATGGCAATGGCTGACATTATGAAGGTCGAACCTTCATTTATTCAGCAGATTATGATGTTTCTTGATTAGATCCATGATGGAGAAAATTCAGTGAGTAACCCTTACCCAAGTTCTTTTACCGATAAAATCATAACCTACTGTGATCAGATAGGTTGGAACTACGAAGTCACTTCCGAGGGCTCCGTAAAAATGTTGTTTATGGAAAACGATGAGCGTTCACAGATGGTGTTCTTTAACAGCCAGCAGTCGGCGAAAGGAACCGAGGTTGTTTGTGTTTCTTCACCTGTGGTTCGTCTCAGTACCATTCGTGAATCTGATGTTGATCAGAAAGCCCTGTTTAATGAATTGCTGGAGCACAATGGCCGCTCTACGAATTACCGCTGGGCATTTACCCCATTAAGTGAAGATGATGAGCTTTTGATCGCCTGTGTCGATCTGTTGCTGGAGACGATGGACGAACGTGAAATGACCGCGGCCGTTTCCGCCGTTTCAAGCGTTGCAGACCAGATGGAATCACGTTTTGGTGTGGATGAGTTTTAAGGAGATAAAAAATGTCGAATAAATTTCATGAAATTATCACCAAACATGCGGATGCACTGGATCTGAATATCCACTACGATAACGAGCACATGATCAGTGTTATGTTTAATATGGAAGGCGGCCGCTCACAGCGTGTCGTGGTGATGCATCACCCGAGTGAAAGCGGTAACAGCGACATTGTCGAAATTGCTTCCGCCGTGCTGGACGTCAGCAGCATGCCGGACCAGATGCTCGGTACCAGTATGGCGCTGCGCCTGTTACGCGAAAATGACAAAAGTCTGTGTGCCGGCTGGGCGCTGGATAAAGTCGGAGGTTGTCATCTGGTGGCAATGGGTAACTGGTGGCTGGATGACCTGGACACGGAAGAGTTCGCTACGACCTTGTATGGTGTTGCTCAAATGGCCGATGGACTGGAAAGTCAGCTGGGGGTTGATAATTTCTGATCGTTGCCGGCAGCATCCGCCAGCATCGTCAGCTGGCGGGTCAGTTTCTGCGGTGCGATACGCAGGGTGGCGGGCATGCCCGGTACCATACGGAAAGTCACTGTCATGCCGGGTTTCAGTTTATCGGTGAGTTCTTCGCGGCCTTCCGGCAGCTCGTATTCGACGGTCAGCGGCTGGCCCTGATAGTGGGTGGTGATGTACAGCAGTGTGTGGGAATCGACGACTTGATACTCGCCGTTAATGCGGCGTCTTTCAGTAAAGGTTTCACTGTTGATATCCGCCACTTCTGCGGAAAAATAGCGGCCATATTTTCTGTTCAGGGCGGATTCGTAGTAATAGCGGGTACTGCTGATAAAACTCTCGCCGCTCAGATACAGCAGAAACAGCGCCAGCAAGGTCAGAGGAATGGCCAGTAACAAGGACAGAACACTGCCATCGGCAACGGCAACATAGCCGCCGGTGGCCAGACCTGCACAGATCAGACTGGCAACCAACACAATAGCAGATGGCAGCAGCTGGTCTTTGGCTGCCGCCAGCAGCAGGGCACGTTTATCTTTGTTGGTGATATGGGCCATGACGGCATCATATCAGGTGCGGTAGATGGTTTCGATCAGGTGCCAGCCAAAGCGGGTTTTCACCGGCCCCTGAACACTCAGCAAGGGGCCTTTGAACACCACATCATCAAAAGCTTTGACCATCTCGCCTTGATTGAATTCGCCAAGGCTGCCGCCGTTCTTCTTACTCGGGCACTGGGAATGCTTCTGTGCCAGCTTGCCGAAGTCGGCGCCTTCGTCCAGCTGACGCTTAAGTTTATCGGCTTGTTCGCGGGTTTTGACCAGAATGTGGCGGGCGCAGGCACGTGGCATGGTGTGAGTTCTCCGTCTGCGGGTATAAACTGAGCATAAAGCAGGCCAGATTGTCTGGATATGCAGGAAAAATTGACCAAGTGGTTAAATTTCTGCTGCCAGTGGTTGCTGCTCTGTGAGAAAATTGTGCCAACGATTATACCGGAGAAACAGAGGCTACTATGAGCGTTCACGAAATACTTCATCCCCTGGTCCGCCATAAAATTGGTTTAATGCGTAATCAGGGCATGAGTACCCGTGGTTTCCGTCAACTGGCCGGGGGGGTTGGCAACCTGCTGACTTACGAGGCCACCAAAGATCTGGAACTGGAAGATTACACCCAGAATGGCTGGTGCGGGCCGGTCACCTGTCAGCGTATCCGTGGTAAGAAAATCACTATTGTGCCGATTCTGCGTGCCGGGCTGGGGATGCTGGACGGTGTGCTGGAATTAATTCCCAGTGCCAAAATCAGTGTCGTGGGTCTGTACCGCGATGAAGAAACGCTGGAGCCGGTCAGTTACTTTGACAAGCTGGCAGGCGATATTGATCAGCGTATGGCACTGATCGTCGATCCGATGCTGGCGACTGGCGGCTCGATGGTGGCGACCATTGATCTGCTCAAACAATCCGGCTGTTCCAGTATCCGTGCGCTGGTGCTGGTGGCCGCGCCGGAAGGTATCAAAAAGGTTCAGGAAGCCCATCCGGATGTGGATATTTATACCGCATCAGTGGACAGCCACCTGAATGAAAACGGTTATATTATTCCGGGTCTGGGTGATGCCGGTGATAAAATCTTTGGTACCAAATAAAAATAAGCGGGAATCGATTTAATGCAGACGAACCAATATTCCAACAGCAGCTGGCGCACGGTTGTTTCCGGCGGGCAAATGTTGTTTGTGGCCTTCGGCTCACTGGTCTTAGTGCCACTGCTGACCGGCCTTGACCCCAGTGTTGCTCTGTTCACAGCGGGTCTCGGTACACTGATTTTTCAGTTGACCACCAAACGCTCCATGCCGGTTTTCCTGGCCTCTTCTTTTGCCTTTATTGCCCCCATTATTTACAGCGTGCAGACCTGGGGTTCAGCCGCCACCATGGGCGCTCTGTTCTGCGCGGGTCTGGTGTATGTGGCATTATCCGCCGGTGTTGCGCTGCGTGGTCCGGGGTTCCTGCACCGCTTATTGCCGCCGGTGGTCACAGGTCCGATCATTATGGTTATTGGTCTTGGCCTGGCGCCGGTGGCGGTGAATATGGCCATGGGCAAAGCCGGCGATGGTTCTGCTGAGCTGTTCCCCTACGGTGACGCACTTATGGTATCCATGCCGGCGCTGATTACGACATTGTTGGTGGCCACGCTGGGCAAAGGGATATTTCGTCTGGTGCCGATTCTTGCCGGGGTCGCGGTGGGCTATGCCATTGCGGCACTTATGGGGATGGTTGAGTTTGGTAAGGTCACGGACAGTGACTGGCTCACCGTGCCGGCCTTCGCTATGCCGGAATTTCATCTGGCAGCCATTCTGTTCATGATCCCGGTGGCCATTGCGCCAGCCATTGAGCACGTCGGTGATGTACTCGCCATCGGCAGTGTGACCGGTAAAAATTATGTACAGAAACCTGGCCTGCACCGCACCTTACTGGGCGATGGTCTGGCCACGTCGGCGGCCTCACTGTTTGGCGGTCCGCCAAACACCACCTATTCCGAAGTCACGGGTGCCGTGATGCTGACCCGGGCGTTTAACCCGGTGGTGATGACCTGGGCCGCCGGGTTTGCGATTGCGCTGGCATTTATCGCTAAAATCGGTGCTGTGCTGCAGACCATTCCGTCGCCTGTGATGGGCGGTATTATGGTTCTTCTGTTCGGTTCCATTGCCTGTGTCGGGATGAATATCATCGTTAAAGGTAAAGTGGATCTCAGTGCCCAGCGTAACCTGGTGATCGTTGCGACGACTCTGGTGTTTGGTATCGGTGGTATGTCGATTGGAACCGGCGGCTGGGATCTGACCGGAGTCAGTCTGTGTGCGCCGGTGGCCATTCTGCTGAATCTGATTCTGCCGCACGCCGATGCGGTTAATGATCTGCACGAAGAAGAAGAAATCGTCGACGACATTATTGATCACAGTCGCTGATGGGGTGCTGTCACCGGAGCCTTTCCGGTGGTCAGAGTCCGCACCGGAAAGCCGCCGCCTGAGGCGGCTTTTCTGTATTTGGCCGATGTGGCCAGGGCGGCTGTCATTGCCGCCATTGGTCAGGAATTTGCCTTCAGGTTTGCACTTCTGTGCTCAGCCGGTAAGGTAAAAGAGAACAGAGGAGAAGTTATATGTCGCTATCCCGAGGTGTCCACCTGATCTGCTACCCCAACCGCATGGGGGATAATATTCACGATTTGCATGAACTGCTGAAGGAGCATTTCCCTGATGCGCTCAGCGGAATCCATCTTCTGCCGTTCTATCCGTCCAATGCGGACAGTGGTTTTTCTCCTCTGACACACCTGGAAGTGGACCCGGCCTTTGGTCATTGGGACGATGTCTCACGGCTGGCCGCTGAATATGATCTCTGTGTGGATCTGGTCATTAACCATATTTCCGATGAGTCCCATGAGTTCCGCGACTTTCTGGAAAAAGGGTTTGATTCTGAATACGCTGACCTGTTTGTTCATGTCGATGAAATGGAGCCCATCAGCCACGATGATCTGGCTAAAATTCATATCCGTAAAGAGAAAGAACCCTTCCGCGAAGTGACCTTTGCCGACGGCACCAAAAGCCGGGTCTGGTGCACTTTCACCGAGCACCAGGTGGACCTCAACTACATTACCAAAGACGCGGCGCGGGAACTGATGGCGCGCTATATTAATTTTCTTACCGGCGTCGGGGTGAAATTATTCCGTCTTGATGCGTTTGGTTACCTGACCAAAGAAATCGGCACCAGTTGTTTTCTGGTGGAACCGGATGTGTACCGTCATCTCGACTGGTTTAACGAACTGGCGCAGTCGCTGGGGGCAGAGGTCTTGCCGGAAGTGCACGACCATACCAGTTTTCAGTATGCCATCAGCCGCCGCCATATGTACTGTTATGGCTTCGCCCTGCCGCCTCTGATGCTGCACGCCATGTTGTCGAATAATTCGCGCTATTTAAAAGACTGGCTGCGTATGTGTCCGCGTAACATGATTACCGTGCTGGATACCCACGATGGTATCTGTATTCCGGATGTGGAAGGGGTGTTACCGGAGACGGAAATTTCCGGGCTGGTGGAAAACCTGAATGAACGCAGTGCGGACCCGATTCTGCGCCGCTCGGCACTGAATCCTCACAGTGTCGGTGCTATTTATCAGCTGACCTGTACCTTCTACGACGCCATGATGCAGAACGATGACGCCTATATCTGCGCCCGGGCGATTCAGTTTTTTGCCCCGGGGATTCCACAGGTCTATTACGTTGGCCTGCTGGCCGGTGAAAACGATTACGATCTGAGTGATTTAACCGGTGAAGCGCGGGATATTAACCGTCACTTCTACAGTGCCGATGAAGTGGCAGAATCGATGAAAAAAGACGTGGTGCAGCGCCAGCTGGAACTGATGCGTTTTCGTAATAACTATCCGGCGTTTGAAGGTCACTTTGAATTAAATTCATCGGCCGATGACTGCGTGTGCCTGGGCTGGCGTCACGGTGAGTTTTACGCCGAACTGTTTGTCGATCTGAATTATAAAACCGCCCGCATCACCTTCATGGAAGAGTCGGGTGAAGAAACCACCTGGCAGTGCTGATACTGCGCAGTAATCCTGTGGCAGCTTAAACGGGCGCCATACAACACAGCCAGCTATTGTCCGCTGGCTGTTTTTATTTCCACGCTCTGTTCCAGATGAATTTCTACTTTGCTGCCGGTCTCGACATCGGCAAAGGCGATCAGATCATCCAGCGCATCGGCCCAGACAGTACTGGGATGCGCGAGGCGGACTTCACGGCCGGTGGAAATCGGTGTTGGCCCGAAACCCAGAATAATACTGCTGCCATCGCTCCAGAAAGCCACGTCGCCGGGGGCGAGTTCGGTCTGGGGCTGATCGGCGGCAGGGATAACGGGTAACGGACAATCAAACATCAGCGCCTGGCCCCAGCGCCGTACGGTGGCGGAGAAGGGCACAATATCTGCGATAGCACGGGCGGTCTGATTACTGCGTAACACCAGGCGTACCTGCTGTTGGTTGATGCGCACAGACAACATATTCATAACCCGGACCTCCGAACGGCGAGATGCCCGGTCCGCGGACCAGGTATTTATTTCTGAACAGGTATTCAGACTACCAGAGGCCGCGCCTCCCTGCGCGGGTTATTTTGTTTCTTCATGCAACCGCATAACTGTCAATCATGGCCTTATTAACGGTGTTCAGCATGGCGTTCAGGCTCGCTGACAAAGTGTCACCGTCCTGTGCGGCTGCTGTGTAACGCTGGCCGTGAATATTGGCCTGAATAAAGGCCATGGCACTGGCATCTGAGCCTTCTGCCAGCGCCTGTTCATCAAACTGAACCACCTGAATATCCGTGCCGGTTGCTTTGTGTACCGCGTCGGCAAAGGCACTGATGGCCCCTGTGCCATGACCGTGGATAAGCAGCAGTTGCTCGCCATCGTTGATGGAGGCCTGAATGTGATATTCGCTGCCCTGTTTATCCACCTGATAACCGGCCAGTGAGTAGTGCCCGGTGCCCGGCATAAACTCGCGGCGGAACACATTGACGATATCGGCGCTGTTCAGCTCGCCTTCGCTCTGTTCACTGGCGTTCTGAATCGGCTGTGCCAGCTCGATCTGCATCCAGCGCGGTAAGGTGACCCCCAGAGCCTGCTCAAGCAGGTAGCTGGCGCCGCCTTTACCGGACTGGCTGTTAACCCGGATCACCGACTGATAGTTGCGGCCGAGGTCCTGCGGATCAATCGGCAGGTAAGCCACATCCCAGGGCTCGTCGTCGTCCTGGCGGGCGAGACACTTGCGGATAGCGTCCTGATGGCTGCCGGAAAAGGCGGTGTACACCAGCTCACCTACCCAGGGGTGACGCGGGTGGGTTTTGATATTGGTGCAGGCTTCTACCGTGGCGATAATGTCGTCGGCCATGGAAATATCCAGCTGTGGATCTACCCCCTGGCTGTAGAGATTCATCGCCATGGTCACGATATCCATATTACCGGTACGCTCGCCATTTCCCAGCAATGTGCCTTCGATACGGTCGGCGCCGGCGAGCATGGCCAGTTCTGCCGCAGCCACACCACAGCCGCGGTCATTGTGGGTATGAATCGATATGGTCAGGCTGTCGCGGCGGCTGACGTGATCACAGAACCATTCCACCTGATCGGCGAACACGTTCGGCATCGCACTTTCCACCGTCGCCGGCAGATTAATGATGGCTTTGTTGTCCGGCGTTGGCTGCCAGACATCAATCACGGCATTACAGACATCCACGGCAAAGTCCGTTTCTGTGCCGGAAAAACTCTCCGGTGAGTACTGGAATACCCATTCGGTCTGCGGATACTTCTGCGCTTCGCTCTGTACTTTGCGGGCGCCGCTGGCGGCGATATCAATAATCCCCTGCTGGCTGAGGCCGAATACTTTCTCGCGCTGCACCGGTGAGGTGGAGTTGTACACATGCACAATGGCACGGCGGGCACCGGCCAGTGCCTCATAAGTGCGTTCAATCAGTTCATCACGGGCCTGCACCAATACCTGAATGGTGACATCATCCGGAATCTGATTGTCTTCAATCAGCCAGCGGACAAAGTCGAAATCCGGCTGCGATGCCGCCGGAAAGCCGACCTCAATTTCTTTGAACCCCATGTTCACCAGCAGGGCCCACATACGCTGTTTCTGAGCCACTGACATAGGTTCAATCAGGGCCTGGTTGCCATCACGCAGGTCAACCGAACACCAGTGAGGTGCTGAGGTCAGCGACTGGTCAGGCCAGCGGCGGTCGGTTTTTCTGATCGCCGGGAAAGGGCGATATTTGCGGTGGTTAAAACGGGCGTTGTGCGGCGTAGTCATGGTGTTTCCTGCCTGGTTTACGGTCATTTTCAGTTAACTGTTGTGTCGCCGGAGCTGTGTATCCGGGTTGCCTCTGCACTCTTGTGAAGTCGCAGACTGTGGCTGGTTCCTGTTCCTTATTGAGAACGACTTTCGGATAGAAAGCTGAACTGGTTAACAGTATGTGCACAGTATATGCGTAATATGAGCGTGAAAGATTGCAAAGTTGCTATCAAAAACCCGTGTTTGTGGTACATAATTCTACAAACACGGTATAAAAAGGCTTTTTATGCCACATAAATATATTGACCTGATATGTCTATCAGGCCAGTCACCCGGAGAGGCGCAGTGAGCACAGATTTACCCAAACTTGATCGTATCGATCTCCACATTCTTGAGTTGCTGCAAAACAACGGCAGTCTCAGTAATCTGGAGCTGGCTGATAAGGTGGGTTTATCGCCATCACCCTGCTCGCGCCGGGTGAAAGCACTGGAAGACAGCGGACTGATTCAGGGCTACCGGGCTCATCTGGATGCCAGCCTGCTGGGGCTGGATCTGCTGGCACTGATTTCCATCAGCATGGACCGCCACACCCCGGAGCGCTTCGAAAGCTTCGAGCGTCAGGTATCAGACTGCGCCGAAGTGCTGGAATGTTATCTGATCACGGGGCAGGCCGCTGATTATGTTCTGAAAGTCATCGTGCGCGATATGAATGCTTTTCAGCAGTTTCTGCTGGGCACACTGACGCGTATCGAAGGGGTAACCGGCGTGCATTCCAGCTTCGTCATGCGCAAAGTGGTGGATCGCAGTACTTTGCCTCTTTATCAGCGCTGATACGTTCGTTTTACTTCACGATTCCGGCAACTTCTCGTCTATACTGCTGCTAATGTAACTGGTTAGCATTGAGGAGTTGCTTTGGCCACCCGACTGTCATCCATTGAAAGCAAGCTGACACTCTACGTGCTGACGTTCAGTATTCTGTTCGGCGTGCTGTTCAGTGCTGTGCAGATTGGTGTGGATTACCGTGGTGAAAACCAGCGTTACCTGGAGAATACCGCCGACCTGCTGTCACGTCAGAGCGCTCCGGCGGAGCTGTCGCTGTACAACTATGATCAGCGCGCAATGCAGGCCATTCTGGAGAGTCTGCTGCTCAATCCGGCGGTGGTCGCTGCCGTCATTAAAGAAGACGAAACCAGCTTCGAAATCCGTGCCGGCCTCAGCGAAGGCAAACTCAACAACCCGTCCGATGCCGCTTATTACCTCAGTCAGCAGGTACCTCTCAATGAGCCGGAAGTGTACAGCCGCGCTGAAAAACCCATTGGCCATCTGCAGATCTGGATTGATGAACGCCTCACCCGTCAGGGGTTTGAGCAGCGGGCCATTCTGACTCTGTTGCTGGATGTGCTGCGCAATATTGTGCTCGCCGCCGTGCTTATCTGGGTTTTCCGTCTGCGTCTGACGACTCCGCTGAAACGCCTGATGTCGCGGCTGATGGAAATTGACCCCAACAAACCGCAAAAGGACAGCCTGTCAGTGGAAGGCAGTCTGCGGCATTCCGAACTGGATGATCTGGTCCGCAAAATGAATGATCTGCTGTCTGCCATGCAGCAGGAAATATCCCAGCGTCACAGTGCCGAGCAGACCGTCAGGCAGCTGAATGAACAGCTGGAAGAAAAAGTCCGCGCCCGCACCAAAGCACTGAATGACACCAACAACCAGCTGCAGAACAGTCTCGACGAGCTGCAGCGCACTCAGGATCTGTTGCTGCAGGCGCAGCGCATGGCCTCCATGGGGCATCTGGCCGCCGGAATGGCACATGAAATTAACAATCCCATTGCGGTGGTGTATTCCAACATTGCCACCCTGAGCGAATACCTGTCTGAGCTGATTAATCTGGCGGACCAGTATCAGTCTGCCGAAAGCCAGATTGCTGACCGCGCGATTGCCTCGGCGCTGCAGGACCTGCGCGCCAGCATTGATCTGGATTTCGTACGCAGCGACGCGCCGGACCTGGTGCGCACCTCGCGCCTGAGTCTGGAGCGGGTAAGAAACATTGTCAGCGACCTGCGCACCTTTGCCGACAGCAATGAAATACGCAAAGAAAACGTGTCACTGGATACGCTTATGGCGGAAGCGGTGCGCGAACTCGGGCTGGATAAAAGTGAAACCATTCACGTCATTCAGCTGCTCAGCCAGTTGCCGGCGGTGAACTGCAGCAACGAACAGGTGCGGCTCGTTTTCCGCCATATTCTGCACAATGCTCAGGATGCCATGGCAGACGGCGGGACCATCGAAATCGCCGGCGAAGCCCAGCAGGATCAGGTCTCGGTTATGATTAAAGACACCGGCAGTGGCATGAGTGAAGAAGACCTCAGCTGTGCGGTGAACCCCTTCTTTTCGCGCAAAGAAATCGGCGAAGGGACTGGTCTCGGACTTACTGTTGCCTATAACATTATGCACAACCATGGCGGCGAGCTGGAAATTGAAAGCGAGCAGGGCAAAGGCACGCTGGTAACGCTGCGTTTTCCCCGCTGAAGCAATTGCACTGGCGGCTGTGATCGTATAATTTCTGAAATAACACTTCTCTGTTTCCGATTACCATGTCTAAAAAATCTTCATCCGGTGGATTAGTTTATTCCACAGAATTCGGCCGTGCCTGTCCGGGCTGCGGCAATCCTGTCGATCAGTGCAGCTGTGATACTGAGGACACCCCCAAAGGCGACGGCATTGTGCGCGTCAGCCGTGAAAGTAAAGGCCGTGGCGGTAAAGTCGTTACCCTGGTCAGTGGTATACCGCTGGCCGGTGCCGAGCTGAAAACCCTGGCAAAAGAACTGAAAAAGAAATGCGGAGTCGGCGGTGCCCTGAAAGACGGTGTGGTCGAAATCCAGGGGGATCAGCGTGATCTGCTGGTCAGTGAATTAAGCAAACGTGGTTTTACTGTCAAAAAGGCAGGTGGCTGAATTGACTGCAGCGTCATCCAGGGCACTGGTTATTTATGCTCACCCGCGTCATCAGACGTCACGGGCCTGCCGGCAATTGCTGGCGGCTATCAGTGATCTGGATGAAGTCACCATCCGCGATCTGTATGAAGAGTATCCGGATTTTCACATTAATATCGGCCACGAACAGTCTCTGCTGCGTAACCATCAGCTGGTGATTTTTCTGTTTCCGCTGTATTGGTACAGCGCCCCGTCGTTACTGAAAGAATGGCAGGACCGGGTACTTAACTTTGCGCTGGATGAAGTGCCTGGCCGGGCGGGGCCGGAACAGGACCCGCTGCAGGGACGCATGCTGTGGATTGCTACCTCAGTGGGGGCATCTTTTTCTTCTTTCAGTGCAGAAGGCGGCAACCGCTACCCGCTGGAGCAGTATCTGCTGCCTTATGAGCAGACCGCCCGTGTCTGCCGTATGGCCTGGCAAACGCCCTTTATGGTGTGTCAGGCACGACGTAAACCGGAATCCGTACTGCAGCGTCAGGCACAATCATTCCGTTCTATTCTGCTCGGTAAATTACAGGCCTTAGATAATGCATAACGATTCCTTTATGTTGCAGGCGTTTGTGTTTCTGCTGTCTGCGGTGATTGCCGTGCCGCTGGCCAAGCGTGTCGGGCTGGGGTCTGTGATGGGCTATCTGTGTGCTGGTGCTGTTATCGGCCCCTTTGGCCTGGGGCTGATGGGCGATGATGTTGAAAGCCTGATGTCGTTCGCTGAATTTGGCGTGGTGCTGATGCTGTTTCTGATTGGTCTGGAGCTGGACCCGGCCGTGCTCTGGCGCATGCGCATCAGTGTGCTGGGGCTGGGCGGGCTGCAGGTTCTGGTTACCAGTCTGCTCTTTTTTGCCGCGGGCCTGGCGTTAGGCTTCAGCTGGCAGGTAAGTCTGGCGACCGGCTCCATTCTGTCGTTATCATCCACGGCGATCGTGTTGCAGACACTGGAAGAAAAATCCCTGCTGAAAACCGAGTCCGGGCAATCATCGTTTTCCGTACTGTTATTTCAGGATATTGCGGTTATCCCCTTGCTGGCGATACTGCCTTTACTGGCCATGGAGTTACCTGAACTGGCCAATAAAACCGAACACATTCCCGGTTGGGAAACCGCGCTGAAAGTTATTCTGGTGGTTGCGGCTATTGTGCTCGTCGGACGCTGGGTGAGCCGTTATCTGTTCCGCATTATTGCGGAAACCCGTCTGCGTGAAACCTTTACCGCCACGGCACTGATGCTGGTGGTGGGCATTGCCCTGCTGATGAATGAAGTCGGCTTATCCCCGGCGCTGGGGACGTTTGTCGCCGGGGTGGTACTGGCGAACAGCGAATACCGGCATGAGCTGGAATCTGAAATTGAACCCTTTAAAGGTTTGCTGCTGGCACTGTTTTTTATTTCCGTGGGTGCCAGTATCGATTTTGATTTTCTGCTGCAGCACCCGTGGCTGATCAGTGGTTTATTAGCGGCACTGATTGGCGGCAAAATGCTGGTGCTGGTTATTCTCGGGCGTTTATTCGGGCTCAGCGGAAAAAGTAATTCTGTGTTTACTTTTTCCCTGGCGCAGGGCGGTGAGTTTGCCTTTGTACTCTTTACCTTTGCCGAAAATAATCGTGTGCTGGGGACGGATATAACCGCGCCACTGACGGTGGTGGTGGCGCTCAGTATGGTGGCAACGCCGTTATTAATGAGTATCAACGAACGCTGGGTGCAGCCGCGGTTATCCGGTAACCGGGTGCAGAAAGACAACAACACCGCAGACACCATTGATAATCACGAAGCCCGGGCCATCGTTGTCGGCTTCGGGCGTTTCGGTCAGATCGTCGGCCGGTTACTGCGTATCAACGGGTTTAATATCACCATTCTTGATCACGATGCGGTGCAGATCGACAGCGTACGGCGCTTTGGTCATAAGGTCTTTTTTGGCGATGCATCGCGCCCGGATCTGTTGGTGTCAGCCGGGATTGAAGACGCGGAACTGCTGGTGATTTCGATTGATGATCATAACCGCAGCATGGATCTGGTGCGGCTGGTCAAACGCCATTTCCCGCACGTACGGATTCTCGCCCGTGCCCGTGGCCGCCATCAGGCGGTTGAGCTGTTGCGCGCCGGTGTTGATCATGTGGAGCGGGAATCCTTTCATTCTGCACTCAGACTGGGCCGTGAAGCTCTGCGCTCACTGGGCTTCCGCGCTTATCAGGCACGCCGTTCGGCGGAGCTGTTCCGGCATTATGATGAATTGATGCTGCAGGAAATGGTGGAAGCCCCGGATGATGAAAAAACCCGGTTAAATCTGGCGCGTCAGAACAGCCGTGATCTGCAGGATCTGATGCAGACGGATATGCAGGCGGAAGTAGAAAATCAGGAACACAACTGGGACCGCGGCTGATGCCATGGTCAGTCTGCGTTCCTGTTGCCGGTGTCAGGTGTTTACAGGGTTTCCAGGTGTTGCGCCAGCTGTTCACGGATCGCTTCCGGGATGGCCACCGAGGTTTTGGCATCATGGTCAAAATGCACCATAACGGCCGTGCCGCGGGCACCCAGACGTCCATCCTGCCAGGCTTCATGGGCAATGGTCATTGAGCTGTTGCCCAGCTTCTGAATATAAGTACGTATTTCCACATCGCGGCCATAAAACAGCTCGCCGACAAATTCGACCTCAATTCTGGCAATGATCAGGTGCCAGTCTTTGGGATTCAGGTCAGGGGTAAACAGGCGGAATGCCGGTGTGCGTGCATCCTCAAACCACACCGGCAAGACGGTGTTGTTGATATGGCCGAGGGCATCGGTTTCACCAAAGCGCGGTGAAATTGTCAGAGTCCACATACGTAATTTTCCGGTTCTCATACTCAGGGATGACGATATTAGAGACTATCGTCGCCTTTGTTAACCCAACTTATGTCTGCCTGTGCCGCGCCCGGCGTCATCATCCTTCTGTCACCGGAATGTTTCAGGACTGTCATATTTGCACACTAGCCTGATCCGGTTGCTATCCTGGCAGGGCCTGATATGGAAGAAGTCAGACTATTTATCGAACGCGGCGGGGAAGTGGTGTACCCCATTATGCTGGTGATTTTTTTGCTCTGGGCGTGGTTGTTTGAACGTCTGATTTATCTGAAGTTTGTGCACCCGGGGCGGCGCCGCAAAGCGTTGGAAGAATGGAATCATCGCCCGGACAAACACAGCTGGACATCACAACATATTCATCAGGAGCTGCTCACCGCGCTGCAGATGGGGCTGGACAGCGGGTTTCCCACCATACGTATGTTTATTGCTATCTGTCCGTTACTCGGGTTGCTGGGCACGGTGACCGGCATGATCGAAGTGTTTGATGTGATGATGCATGTGGGCGCGGGCAGCCCGAAAGCCATGGCGTCGGGAATATCCAAAGCCATTCTGTCTACCGTGGCCGGTATGGTGGGAGCGATCTCCGGTCTGCTGGCGCAGTCTGTTCTGACCCGCATGTGCGAACGTGAACGGCGCAGACTGGCATCCGTGCTGAGTTTCTGATCGCCACCGCTTCCGCTATGATGCCGCCATTCTGGTAACGGATGGCGTTATGACCACTTCTGAACACTCCCAACAGATCGCTGACGATGAGCAGGGCATGCGCGCTGCCCTGGCCATGGCACAGCAGGCTTATGATGCCGGCGAGGTACCGGTCGGTGCGGTGGTTGTCCTTGACGGCTATATTATCGGTCGCGGTTTTAACCAGCCGATCAGCCGGGTGGACCCCAGTGCCCATGCGGAAATGGTCGCCATCCGGGAAGCTGCGCAATGCATCGGTAATTATCGTCTTGCCGGGGCGACGCTGTATGTCACGGTTGAACCCTGCACCATGTGCACCGGCCTGCTGATTCACAGCCGTATCGCCCGTCTGGTGTATGGCGCGGCAGAACCGAAAGCCGGTGCGATACAGAGCGCTCTGCAGTTACCGCAGCAACCTTTTTATAACCATGTGATGGATATCAAAGACGGCGTTCTGGCTGATGAATGTTCGCAGTTAATGTCGGATTTTTTTGCCATGCGCCGGGAGGCGAAAAAACGGCTGAAGCAATCACTTCAGATGGCCGATGATTCTGTGAATGGCGGTGACAGAAAGGAAATCCCGGAGCCGGCCAGCCGGAGTAAAAACCGGGAATAAATACACAGAAGAAAAAAGAAGCGGCAGAAGCTGCCGCACAGAAAACTCACTAAAGGAGTGGAGGAATAACGGTAATCATCGCGGACGACAGCTGCATGGCTTCGTGATCGTCCGGGAAGGCATGGTGCTGATGCTGTTCTTCATTCCATACCAGTACATCGTAGTAACGACGGATATTCTGCACATAGTCCACCGGCTCCTGACCACGGGCAAAGCCGTGACGGGTGTAGCGGTAATAACGCTTCTGGCTCAGCAGGGGCAGAGATTCTTTTACATCCATCCACAGATCCGGATTGCCACCGGTTAATTCTGTGATTTTGCGTGCATCCGTCAGGTGACCATAACCCACGTTGTAAGCGGCCAGTGCCATCCAGGTGCGGTCAGGTTCGTGTACTTCATCCAGGCGGGCGCGCAGTTTGGCCAGATATTGGCTGCCACCCATAATGCTTTGCTTCGGGTCCAGACGGTTTTTTATGCCCAGTTCGCGCGCTGTGTTCAGGGTCAGCATCATCAGGCCACGCACGCCGGTAAAGCTGCGGGCATGGGGTTCCCAATGGCTTTCCTGATAACCTACTGCCGCCAGCAGACGCCAGTCGATGCTGTTCAGCTCGGCGGCTTTCTGGAAATGCGGTTTGTAGGTCGCCAGCTTCTTCTCGGTCTGGCGCAGGAAACGGCGGGCTCCGACGTAATCCAGTTTATCCAGATGGCCGTAATAGCGTTCTGCCAGCGTCGCCATCAGCGTGATGTTTTCTTCTGTGCTGAAGAAATCGCTGGCGGCTTTATACAGGCTGTCATCACGGCTGTGCTCAAACGCCCAGCTGATGTTCTGTTTTTCACTCAGATCAAAGGCAACGGCCAGGTTCGGAAAATAAGCCTGCAGTACGCGGAATTCATTGGAATCCACCACGGTAAAGTCGATGTTGCCGGAGGCTACCATCTGCAGCAGATCGGAAACTTCCAGATCCGGGCTTTCGCTCCAGCTCAGTTCCGGCACATGACCGGCCTGCCAGAAGCGCAGACGCTCTGAGTGGCTGGAGCCCTCGGAAACCACCATCTGGCCGCGGGTCAGGTCGGTAACGTTATCAGGACGGATGCCACCGCGGCGATAGATCACCTGTTCGGTAATCTGCATATAAGGTTCGGAGAAACGTACCCAGCGATCACGCTCCGGTGTCTGGGTGAGGCCGGCTGCCGCAAAGGAAGCGCCTCCGTTCTCCAGGGTGCTGAAAATATCATTCAGGTTGTCGGCCACTGTCACTTTAAGCTCGACGCCCAGATAATCCGCAAAGGCTTTGGCCAGTTCGTACTCGTAACCGGCAGAACCGCTGCGGTCTTCATAATAGGTGGTCGGGCTGTTGCGGGTGATCATCACGATTTCACCGGCCATACGGATCTGTTCGACACTATCCGGGCGCACGCCGCCGGTCAGAGTGCCGAAGCACACTGTCAGCAGAGCCGATAATGTCAGTAGACGCGTTATGCCAGAAATCATGCCAAAACCCAAAAATGCGCACCAAAATGGTGCAAAAATTGTTAATATGGGCCCATTTTGCCGCGGCCTTGCATAAAAAACAACCTATGACTGTGATAGATTTCTCTAAAATGCAGCTGTATGTGTCAGTGTTGTGGCAGGGTTATGACATAAGTCTTTGAAAGCATTATGTTTCTTAAAATTGAACTTTTTTGTGAAGCCGTAAGTTGAAACGCATTGTTGCAATGAGCAGGGGGATTGTTGCGATTTTCTCCGGGCTGTTCTGTTGTTCTTCTTACGGCCGGATATCCCGGCAGGGGAAAACCTGACCGAATCTGGTGTGGCAGGCCGCTCTCCGGTATCATTCGCGCTCATTTTGACCACCTCCCGAACCGGAGTTCTCCCTGATGCTCGAGCTGCGTGGCGCGCCAGCGCTTTCAATATTCCGTCAGAATAAAGTCCTGAATAAGCTGCAGCAGGCGCTGCCCCATGTCTCGGCGGTGTATGCCGAGTTTATGCACTTTGCGGATCTGTCAGCTGAGCTGGCAGAGAATGAGCGTTTGGTTCTTGAACGCATTCTGCGCTACGGGCCTAAAGCCGATGTGCAGGAACCGGCCGGTGAAATGTTTCTGGTGGTACCACGCTTCGGTACGATTTCACCATGGTCATCGAAAGCGACGGATATTGCGCATAACTGTGGTCTTGGCAGCATTCTTCGTCTGGAGCGCGGCACTGCCTACTATATAGAAGGCGCTAAGAAAGAAGATCGCGACATTATTGCTTCTTTATTACATGACCGCATGACCGAAACCGTGCTGGATAACACGGCCGCGGCCGAAGCACTCTTCTCTCATGCCGAGCCGGCGCCGCTGACTACCGTGGATATTCTGGCCGGTGGCCGTGAAGCGCTGGTGGAAGCCGATAAAAATCTCGGTCTGGCACTGGCCGACGATGAGGTCGATTATCTGGTCGAAAATTTTAATAAGCTGGGTCGCAACCCGACCGACGTTGAGCTGATGATGTTCGCCCAGGCGAACTCCGAGCACTGCCGCCACAAAATCTTTAACGCCAGCTGGACCATCGACGGCGAGGATCAGGATAAATCCCTGTTCCAGATGATTAAAAACACCTACGAGTGTTACAACGACAATATTCTGTCTGCCTATAAAGATAACGCTTCCGTTATCGTCGGTCCGAACGCTGGCCGTTATTTCCCGAACCCTGGCACGAACGAGTACACCTACCATCAGGAAGATATGCATATCCTGATGAAGGTCGAAACCCACAACCACCCGACGGCTATTGCCCCGCATTCCGGCGCAGCGACTGGTTCCGGTGGTGAAATCCGTGACGAAGGTGCAACTGGCCGTGGTTCCAAACCCAAAGCCGGTTTAACCGGTTTTACCGTATCCGATCTGAAGATCCCGGGCTTCGAGCAGCCATGGGAAAGCCAGTACGGCAAACCTGAGCGTATTGTTTCGGCGCTGGATATTATGATCGACGGTCCGTTAGGCGGCGCAGCATTTAACAACGAATTCGGCCGTCCGAACCTGTGCGGTTATTTCCGTACCTTTGAGCTGCAACACGACGGCGAAGTCCGTGGTTACCACAAGCCAATTATGATTGCCGGTGGTTACGGCAACATCCGTGGCGAACACGTGCAGAAAGGTGATATCCCTGTTGGCGCCAGCCTGATCGTACTGGGTGGCCCGGCCATGCAGATTGGTCTGGGCGGTGGCGCGGCGTCTTCCATGGCGTCTGGCCAGTCCAACGCTGATCTGGATTTCGCTTCCGTGCAGCGTGAAAACCCGGAAATGGAACGCCGCTGTCAGGAAGTGATCGACCGCTGCTGGCAGCTGGGTGACGCCAACCCGATTGCCTTTATTCACGACGTAGGCGCTGGCGGTATTTCCAACGCCTTCCCGGAACTGGTGGGCGACGCTGGCCGTGGCGGTGAATTTGAACTGCGCAAAGTACCGAACGACGAGCCGGGCATGAGCCCGCTGGCGATCTGGTCGAACGAATCTCAGGAGCGTTATGTTCTCGCTGTGGCGCAGGAAGATATGGCGGAATTCGACGCCATCTGTGCCCGTGAACGTGCGCCTTACGCCGTGGTGGGTTACGCCACCGAAGAAGAACACCTGACCGTGACCGACGAACACTTCGGCAATAAGCCGGTGGATATGCCGCTGCAGGTTCTGCTGGGCAAACCACCGCGCATGCACCGCGATGTAAAAAGCAAAGCAGCGAAAACCGAAGCCTTCAGCAGCGCTGGTATTGATCTGGCGGATGCCGCTGCCCGCGTACTTAAGCTGCCGACTGTGGCGAGCAAATCTTTCCTGATCACCATCGGCGACCGCTCCATTACCGGTACCGTGGCCCGTGATCAGTTTGTTGGCCCATGGCAGGTGCCGGTGGCCGACGTTGCCGTGACCACTTCTTCTTACGACACCTACGCCGGCGAAGCCATGGCCATGGGGGAACGTACGCCTGTTGCTCTGCTCGATGGCCCGGCGTCCGGTCGTCTGGCGGTGGCGGAAGCCATTACCAACCTGGCGGCAGCACCAATCAACAAACTGGCGGATATTAAAATGTCCGCCAACTGGATGTGCGCTGCTGGCCATGAAGGCGAAGACGAAAAACTCTACGCCACAGTAAAAGCTGTGGGTATGGAGCTGTGTCCGGAACTGGAAGTGACCATTCCGGTGGGTAAAGACTCGATGTCGATGAAAACCCGCTGGACTGATGTTGATAAAGACGGGAATGGCGAAGAGAAAGCCGTTACCGCACCGGTTTCTCTGATTATTACCGGCTTTGCCCCAGTGACCGATGCACGCAAAGTGCTGACGCCGCAGATTAAAATGGACCAGGGAGAGAGCGATTTAATTCTGGTGGATCTCGGCCGTGGTCAGAACCGTACCGGCGCTTCCTGTTTTGCTCAGGTATTCGGCAAAGTCGGTGATGTGCCGGCGGATCTGGATGACGCGGAAGATCTGAAAGCCTTCTTTGCTGTGGTACAGGGCCTGAATGCTGATGGCAAACTGCTGGCTTACCACGACCGTGCCGATGGTGGTCTGTTCGCTACCCTGACCGAAATGGCATTCGCTGCGCATTGTGGTCTTGATGTGTCTATGGATCTGCTGGCGGAAAGCGAAGACGATCTGGGCGCGGCACTGTTCGCCGAAGAACCGGGCGCGGTGATGCAGGTGCAACGTGATGATCTGGAAGAAGTGCTGGCACAGTTTGAAGCCGCAGGTCTGGGCGACTGCACCTCGGTGATCGCCACGCCAAACGACGATGACCAGATTACCTTCAGCTTCCGCGACGAAGAATTCCTCAGCGAATCCCGCGTGACCTGGCAGCGCCTGTGGACGCAGACCAGCTATGAAATGCAGGCCCTGCGTGACAACGCCGATTGCGCCAAACAGGAATTTGACGCGCTGTTAGATGCCGAAGACCCGGGTATTCACGCTGAGCTGACCTTTGATATCAACGAAGATCCTTTCAAGACTCTTTTTGGGGCCGATCTGCCAGCCTCTGATTCTGCCGACGCTCCGAAAGTCGCGATCCTGCGTGAGCAGGGCGTGAACGGCCAGATCGAAATGGCAGCCGCCTTCGACCGAGCTGGCTTCCGTGCGGTTGACGTGCACATGAGCGATATTCTCTCCGGCGCCGTTACTCTGGAAGGCTTCCGCGGCCTGGTGGCCTGTGGTGGTTTCTCCTATGGCGACGTACTGGGTGCCGGTGAAGGCTGGGCCAAATCCATCCTGTTCAACGAACAGGCCCGTGGCCAGTTTGAAGCCTTCTTTAAACGTAACGACACCTTTGCACTCGGTATCTGTAACGGCTGTCAGATGCTCTCCAACCTGCACGAGCTGATTCCCGGCGCAGAACACTGGCCGCACTTCGTACGCAATATGAGCGAACAGTTTGAAGCCCGTGTCGCCATGGTCGAAGTACAGGAATCCGACTCCGTCTTCTTCGCCGGCATGGCAGGCTCGCGTATGCCAATCGCCGTCGCCCACGGCGAAGGCCGTGCGGAATTCGCCGACGAATCCGACATCGACGAACTGGCTGGCCAGATCGCTCTGCGTTACACCGACAACTACGGCAAAGTGACCGAACAATACCCGCTGAACCCGAATGGCTCACCACAGGGTATTACCGGCCTCACCGCCGCCGATGGCCGTGTGACCATTATGATGCCGCACCCTGAGCGGGTATTCCGTGCGATTCAGAACTCTTACGTGCCAAACGAGTGGGATGAAGATGGTGCCTGGATGCGGATGTTCAGGAATGCGAGGGTTTGGTGTGAGGAGAACTGATGTTCTCTGAACGCTGTGTTTGACTGAAAAGGCCGCTTATGCGGCCTTTATCTTTATTGTTTGCTTGATTGGATATATTAATAGTTGTTATATATAGGAATACTCATAGGTGCGCTAATTGGATATGTTGTGGATTAAAAAAAGTGGGTGATCGATCAGCACGGCCCTTTATTCGATGGGCTGGCAGTAAGAAAAAGCTATTACCCGAACTGAAAGCTAATATGCCGGCTGACTATAATAGGTATATTGAACCTTTTTGTGGGTCTGCGTGTCTTTTTTTTGAGCTGTCTCCAGAAAGAGCTTTGTTATCAGATATAAATCAAGAGCTTATTAATGCTTATAGGGTGTTAAGAGATCGGAGTGACATCTATAAGAAACTCCTTTCTTTGCCTGTAACAAAAGATTTTTATTATCAAATGAGACGTAAAAATCCAGCCCGAATGTCAGAATACAATCGGGCGGTTAGATTTTTATACCTAAATAGATACTGCTTTAACGGAATCTATCGTACGAATCAAAAAGGTGAATTTAATGTTCCAATGGGAAATAGAACAGGTTCATTTCCTAGTGAAGAAGAGTATCTTAAAATTGTCGATAGTCTTTCTGGAGTGGAATTGTTAGTTGGAGATTATGCTCTCGCGTTAGAGTCAGCTAAGAAAGACGACTTTGTATACATGGACCCACCCTATGCTGAGGGTGGAAAATTCACGGGAGAGTATGGTCGTGGCAGCTTTGATGGAGGCCGTTTAAATGAGTTGTATGGCGGGCTCGATAAGCTTGATAAAAAGGGAGTTAAATTTCTTTTCTCATATCGTTGTAGCGAAGGCGTGATTCGTAGTTTGGAGGATCGCTACCATGTTGTTGAATTGGACGTTAAACGGCATATATCAGGATTTAAGACTGGTTGGGATACGGTTAAGGAAATAATGGTTAAAAACTATGCCTAAGGATGGGAAAATTAAATTTGTTGTTGTGTCCGATTTACACGCTGAAGTTGCAGATGCAAGCCAGGATACACGTTTGCTATTTGGTGATGGTGAATTTGCAAAGGGTATAATTGATTCCTTTGCTAAAAATGCTTCCGATGTCGATTATCTTATATGTGCTGGAGATATATCAAACCAGTCAAGGCAGGGAGGGTTGGAGGCTGGTTGGGATTTCATTAAAAAATTGGCGCAAGTTTCTAGAGCTAAGGGAATATTTGTTGTGCCTGGTAATCATGATCATGATTCGAGGTTGCAGGAGAATGTGTATTGTCCTAAACACAAAATGCAACATCTTATTCAGGATTTTCCTTATGAAGGGTATTGGGATAATACGCACTTTTGGGCATGGAATTGGAATTTAACATCTTACTCAGATTTTAATGTTGTTATATTGAATAGTAGTGCTTTTCATGGCTACTCTGGTGAGTGGGCGCATGGAAGGGTTTCTCATGAAACATCCGATCAAATATTAAAATATTTGAAATCTAATAAGGTTGAAAAAAAGCTATTTAATATATTGCTTACACATCATCATCCTGTTCGAATGGACCATGTTGATGCAATAGAGGACTACCAATCAATTGATGGTGGTGGATATTTAATTGAAAAGCTTCAAGAGGCAAAGGTGGGGCCATGGATGATTGTGCATGGCCATAAACACTTTCCAGATATTAAGTATGGGCAATCGCGTTCAACAAGTAAGCCTGTTATTTTTTCTTCTGGTAGTTTGTCAGCAAGATTATACCCTGCAATTAGAAATAGAACAAACAATCAATATTACATTGTTGAAATTGATTGTGAAGAGACCAAACGTTGGAGAACGGTTACTGGCCAATTCTTTACTTATGAATGGACGCCGGTATCAGGTTGGAGGAAGTCTGAATCTAACTCATTGCCATGTGTTGGGGGATTTGGAGCGCAATTGGATGTTTCATCTGTTTTGGGTGAGTTGAGTAGAATTTTTAGTGACGGCCGGTTAGTAGCGAAAGCAGAGGATTTGGTATCTGCATCTAATTTGATTAAATATTTAATGCCTGAAGATATTGAAGTACTTTCTAGTGAACTAGAACAGGAAGGATATCTGGCCGAGTTTATGGGAAATGATTTTGTGGAGGTCGGTAGAAATGAAATCTGAAGGGTCATTTCATGTCGCCTATAATGCTAGGTCATTAAGTGTATTTGATGTTTGTAAAACCTTTGTTCCGAATGACTCGTATTACAAACTTGGAGCCCCTTCCCACTCGTTACTTATTGGTCCTCGGGGCAGTGGTAAAACAACACTGATGCGTATGCTTCAGGTTGAGGCTGTTGGTGAATGGACATCTGATGAAGCTTGTGAGTTAAGAAAAAAACTTGATTATACTGGTGTGTTTATACCAACGGATCGACTTTGGAAGCAGCAGTATGAATGTATTTCTAACTTGGTGGTTGATGAAACGAGGCAACGGGCACTTGGTTTGGCAAATGCACTATTTTTATATCACGTACTAGAGTGTTTAGGGGACGCTTTAAGGTATAGGTTTTCTTCAAAAGAGGCATTTAAGACGCTGGTTTTGGATGATGTTAATGAATCGACTTTAATTAAAGAATTAGCTGATTTGTGGAGGCTTAAACCAAGAATACTATCCGTCAGGGGATTGATTTCCGCTTTGGCAAAGAAAAAATATGATTTGAATTATGAACTAAATGCTGTTGTATCTGGTGAGGGTATTGTAGGAACGGAACCATTTTTGCATCAGGATGTAGTCTCGATTATTGGAGCAAGTGTAAAGCTAATAAATTTAACTACTGAGTGTGTAGGTGATAAATGGGTTTTTTTGTTTGATGAGTTAGAGTTGGCCCCAGATTATATTATTGCTCCACTATATGAAACTATGCGTGGTGGTTATGATGATGTTTTTTATAAACTTTCGTTATCTCCCTATAATGAAAATTTAAATGTCGGTTCAGGTCCTACTAGGCCAATGCCTCAGCATGATTATGACTTGATTAGGATTCCTGACTTGAATGCTAATTCGTTTGAATTTTCAAAAAAGTTAATTTCACACGTTTTTCTGTCGAATGGTTTTGAAAAACCTGTAGAGCAATATTTTGAGCGGGTTCCTGAGCTTAATGTTGTGAAGGTTTTCTCGTCACTCTCGGAAAAGGATGAAGGTTTTCGTAAGTATTTGATTGATAATGATATAAAGATTGAAAAATTGTTGGATTACGGTGACAGAGATAAGGCTCCGACATTGAGGAAAGTTAAGTTTGTAGCTCAGGTTAGAGATTATTTTAGAAGCGATAATCGTCGGCGATCTAGAAAAAGTATAGCTCCATTCTATTTGGGGTTGGATGGTTTGTGTAAAGCTATGGAATATAACCCTCGTTTAATTATTGCATTGGCAAATAGTTTGCTTCGGGTGATTAGGCATAAATCAGTTATTGCATTGTCGGATCAAGGGGAGGCTTTGCAACGAATATATGAATCGCAATCTGCACTTTTTGGTAGTATTTCTCTCTCTGGTTGTAGTGTCGGTGATACGGTATACGATTTTGTTAATCATATAGGCGAATATTTTTCTGCACAATTAGTTGGTGATAAGTTCGTGCCAGAGCCTAATCTAAGCTTTTTGATGGATGCGCATGATTTTACTGAGGCGGTAGGTGCTGCACTTAATGTTGGGGCTTTGGTTCAATTGCCAGTTGATGAAAAGCACGATTTTGGAGTAGATGGTCTTGATGGAATTAGATGTAGATTATCTTTTCTAATGTCCCATAGATACAGACTGTTAATGACAAAAAGTGGTATGGGAAAGCTTTCCGGTATTGTGAGGCCATCTGGTGCTCAGAATGCTTATGTTGGCCAACAAATGGATTTATTATGAAGCTTAATAAGAGTTCAAGTGCTGAGCAGTTTGATATTGCAATATTTGGATTGGGGTATGAAAGTCGCTCAACACATGTTTTTAAAAAATATTCTGAATGTGGCTGCAAGATTGCAATTGGATATGACACAAATGTAGTCGATCTCTATTATGCAGATAATCGTAAGTATTTTGAATCTAACAATTGTGAAATACTTGAGAGAAGTGAGAATAACATTTTAGACGATGTTGAAAAATTTCTGGAAGAGAACTTGTCTTCGGGTGAAGCAAAAAGTGTTTTATTTGATATTACTGCTTTTACAAGGGCGAGGATAGCAACTGTTTTGAAGTTGCTATTTAGTAAATTATCTGCCGGTTCAGCTTTGACTGTAATGTATAGCCCTTCGGTTTATGTTTCACCGCCTGCTGGTGCTACTCCTGTCAAAAAAATATCTGCGATAGATGATTATTATAGTGGAGTCTTGGGTGATCTTGGGAGGCCGGTTGCGTTGGTTTTGTCGTTGGGTTATGAGAAGAATAAAGCCTTAGGATTGGTTAATTATCTTGATGCGAGTAGGCATTTTATTCTGGTCCCACATAGTTCTCATCCTGAATTTGAAATCGCTGTGCGTGATAATAATAAAGAGATTCTGTCTGACGCCGGGCCGAATGACATTTTTGTATATGATGTAGAGGATCCATATTCTACATATGTGGATATGAAAGCATTGGTATTAAGTGCTCAGTCAGATTATCGTCCAGTTATAGTTCCATTGGGACCGAAGGTTGTGTGTGCAATAAGTGTTTTTATTGCCCATGAATTGTACCCTAACGTGCCTGTTTGGCGTGTGTCTTCTAACCACTCCGAGGAACCGGTCGAAAGGCAAGCCAGTGGTAATGTTGTTAAATTTACAATAGATTTTTAGCACTGAATATTAATAAATAAGACAGTCATACTAAGAGAATAGAATCAGTTTTCTTGCATCGCGTTACTAATAAATAAGACAGTCATACTAAGAGAATAGAATCAGTTTTCTTGCATCGCGTTACCGTACATTGGGAATGATCCTGAGTCCGGCGTGTTCTGGGGACGGGAATTGGCCGAAGTGCTGCTTTCAGCGGCTTTTACAGGTTTTAAAGCGTAGCTCCCCCTGCCTTTTCAGGCATCTTCGAGATTTGAGTATCAGATAAGGCTAACTGAGAAGCTTTTGGCAGGATCGTAACCCTGATGTTCTGAACCGGACTTTGCCATGACAGAAATGCTTAACCTTGGTTTTAAGTTCGTAGGCCGATCCAACAAGCCCTTTAAACTCACTTTCAAAGTTCTGAGCCATATATAACCAGTGTTCCGGGTCTATACCCAGGCGGACCAATGCTGCTGGCAGAGTGGCGTCAATGTGTCCGCGCTTGTCCTCTCTGATTTGCTTACCTGTCCAGTCGACCAGGTCAATGTAGTCTGTCAGGCGCATGGGAATACCGTCCGGCATATCCTGACGTGGGTTGCCGGCGAAGTTCAGCAGTTCTGATGGCTGCTGGAATGGGTGATTTGGGCTTACAGATGTTTTCGCTTTGCTGCAGCGTGTCTTTACTGATGTAAAGTCCGAAGATTCCGGTGTTCTGGCCATACCGGCTCGCACTGGATTGAGGTCGACATAAGCCATGCAGCTGGCAAGTGCTTTCTCATCCAATAAGGCCTGAGATTTAAAGCGTCCTTCCCAGAAATGGCCTGTGCAGTTATCTTCTTCATTGGCCATGCGGGCGATGGTTTCGTTCAGACGGCGCATAAACCAACTTACTGACATCAGGCGTTCACGCCATTTGGATACACAGCTGGATACCAGTTGTTCTTCTGCTTCAGTTAACGTTTCTCCATCCAGAAATTTCTTTGTCCAGACCGTGCCCTTATACAGCTGGTTCCAACGTTCAATGACCTCCTGTGCTGACCAGGCCTCGGCCTTGTTTTTACTGATATGCAAAACCACATGGAAGTGATTAGACATGACGGCATATGCCGCGATATCTATCGCATAAATCTGAGCCTGGTCCAGAATCAGGTTTTCTATCCAGTTTCGGCGGTGCTCAAAGCTACGGCCATTCTCATCACTGCCGCACAGAAAGGCTCTGCGAACACAGCGGGATGTACAGTGATAGTAAGGCGTGGCCTCCAGAGATATCAGTTCTTTCCTGGGTTTGGGCATGACACATTCCTTGTGCAGATTGTTTAATCCAGACTATAACCTGCTGGTTTTCGTTTGGAATCAGTCATCTTTCTTATTAAGACTGTCTCGTTAAAAGTAAAAGAGTCTCGGTAAAAAAGCTTTTCAGCAAACAAGGGTCAATATATTTTCGTGGTGCTGTAATTGTCTAATACGGTATTAAATGTTTGATTCATTGCTTACCTCTTTTGACCGATCAGGGTGTCACAGGAACTGGTTCTCAGATTAATATTATTGTTTTTATTAGTATAAATTGTCATGCGTTGAATAACGGTTGATCGTGCGCTGTAAGTCAGCGTTTTTGGTAAACGGAGTTAGCAATGAGTACTGGTCAGACAGTTTTTGGATTTGGTATGACCAGAATAGGAATTGCTCAACAGGTTGGTTTTATATCTCACACTTTGGTTTATCGGTGCATGGACTATCTAAGAATTAACGAAACTATATTGAATTAACGGATCAGGAGATTACAGGATGAGCAGCAATACTCCATATCAAACGAAACAGGAAGTAGAATACCTGGGCGATAAGACCATTGAATTGATTCGCTCCGGCAGTGTGGCTGACTGGGAACTTCATATGCCAGGTATAGTCCGGAGATTCAAATCAATAGCAGGAAGAGTTGACTCAGCTAAGCAGTCTGCAGATTACCGTGCCAATAATGTCAGAGGCTTAGGTCAAGTCGGGAACTTCCGTCAGCGTCAAATTCACCGCTCAGAAAAAGAGAACGCGCAGGCCAGTAGCAACTACCTGGTTAATGCTTTGCAATCCATTATTAAAGAGCTGAAGGAGGTTGTTGATACCGAGAAAGCGAAAGGTTCGGCTTTTTATGGTGACAGAGAGAAGAAACCGCTGATTGATTTAATTGCGGATCTGTCTGGCGAAGCCATGCAATATCGCGACTTGTTAGCGGAAAACCTAAGGTTGAAAGAGCTGGTTATCCACAGCAAAAAATATAATGATCTCAGGTCTGAGGTTGCATGGCTGGAATCTGCGGGTGTATGGAATGAGGGTGTTATTATTACTCTTATTGTTATCGCAATTCAGATGGCTTCTCTGGTTGCTCCCGCACGCCACAGTAATAAAAACCTGATATAGCCTGTGGATGAGGTTACCCGCTAACCCTTGATTATCTGACCTCTGTTAATCTTCTGTTACGGTCATTTCTGGTAGCATCGCATCTCCGGATGCGGCTACCGATATCTGGCGTACCACATCAATAGCATGTTTCGTCAGGCTGATTTTATTATCTATCTGAATGCCGGATAAGAGATAAAATGCTTTACTCTGGTGATAAAGCCCTATATCAGATGTGCATTATTAAAACTAATGACGACTATAAAAATAAGAGTGCCAGGGAGGTTTATTTTTAACGCTGGTTACCTCTGGCCGGGTGTTAATTGCATGCCAATATGTGTATGTAGTGTGTTTGGTGGTATAATAATCCTCTGTTTATACCCAATTTAATTATTAAGCCAGAATAACGTTTGGAAGTCTGCGAGCGTGATTAAATGATAACTGACCTGGATGAAAACTCCTTTTCCCGGTTTGTCCGTTCGGCAGAGAAGCCTGTCATTGTCGATTTCTGGGCTGACTGGTGCCAGCCCTGTCGGCAGATGTTGCCGCTGTTTGAAGAAGCCGCCCATGTTTTGGCTGATCAGGCGTTATTTGCCAAAGTGAATACACAAACTGCCCCTGCGGTAGGCTTTCAATATGCGATCCGGACGATTCCAACGTTGATTCTGTTCTTTCAGGGTCAGGAAGTTGAACGGCGAGCGGGCGTGCAGTCGGTATCTCAGCTTGGTATATGGCTGGAAAACATCAGGCCTGACGGGCCTAGGTTATAGCCTCAGCCTTTTCGGTACATGCAATTATCCCTTGCGGGCCCTGTATCGATTTATACAAAGTGCATACGAATAACCATTTATTTGAGGTGGTCCTCATACGCATCCATTAACTCATAAAGATGTGACAAATCGTTCCTTTGACGGAACATTTTTTAATATGAATGTAATCCGCGTAGTGTCTGGCTTTTATCATTGTTCCGTCAAAGTAATTAACCGTCGTAAATTTCCCTGTTCCGTTGTTGTTAACTCTCCAATTATGCTCTCCACCATTATCTGGTCCGGAGATTATTTATGAACAATTCAGTTGCAGAGCGTTTGTTTACCGTCGCCGGCGGTTTGCTGACTGGTGTATTTATCGGTGCGGTGGTCTTTGGTGGTGCCGATTGGATGTACGATGAAAATGCACCGATGGAGCTCACGCAAATGGTTTGGCTGGCAATCGCCAGTTGTATTTTCGCTTTAAGTTATAAACAGCAGAGCACTGGAGTATTGCGTTGGCTGACCCTGGGGTCTGTGCTGTTAAGTCTGAGCTTTTTATTAAGGGAGCTGAGTCTTAAGAATATCGCTCCTGACTGGGTGGTTTACTGGACCGACGGCACAGGCTTTCGGATTCTTATGCTGGCTGTCTGGATTCCATGGTTGAGCCGGGTTAAAAAGAACTGGTCTGAACTCTGGCAGCTGGTGCATGACATGCTGTTTACCCGCACATCCTTCCGCCTGGTTGTATCTGCAGCCTGTCTGATTGCCGGCGGGGTCTTTGATAAAGAGATTTTCCGCCCTGAACTGTTCCGCTTTTACGAAGAGCTGCTTGAACTGAATGGGTACATTGCACTGACGTTAGCGGCGCTCAGTCTGCCCATGGAACTGGCACTATTGACGCGGCCGGGCAGGGCAGTTTCACAGACTCCGGATGTAATAAACAGCCATTATCTGTGAATAATCTGCAGCGAATGCTCAGGGGGACACCTGGACACTCACCATCAGCGATAACGATAACCATGACTGTCCACGTAAGTAACGTAAGTAGTCTCCACGTAAGTAGTCCCCTGAACACTCAACTTACCATGACAGCGATAACCATGACTGTCCACGCAAGTAGTCCACGCAAGTAAGAAGCAAGCACTTACCATGACTGTCCATATAAGAAATAACGAAGCCTGCTTCCGATGTGAAGCGGGCGGTTTGTATATTTCTTATACATAATGCTTACCATGACTGTCCTGATTAAAAACAGATAAAAACGACACATAAAAAGACCTGCAGGCATTCCTTTGTCGTCTGGTACATTCCGTACCAGTGGCTTAGTTTGATCATAAAACAGACAAGCTGGATGTTCTTTGAACCTGGTTGCCAGATGAGACCCGGCAAAAATATAGTGTTAAATATAGTTTTGTTGGCCTGAATCCCACTGTAGTTGCGTGTTTCAGTGGGCTCAGTATGTGATTTTTGACGCCTGTTGGATAAGTGCGCAGCATTGAAGATGGCTGTCAATACCGTGGTGGCGGGGTTTTCAGATTGGCCTTTGTTGACAATCTGTCGTCTGTCGCTTTTGGATCATGATGACTTTGAAGCTTTCGTCTAACTCCGGTATGGTAAAACTTATTTACAGTTCTAAATAAGTGATCCATGGCCACTTCTGATCCGGAAAACATCAAACTTGAAGTCCGGCACCTGTTTAAGGTGTTTGGCGACAACCCTCAGCCAGCACTGGATCTGATTGATCAGGGTGTTGATAAAGACGAAATTTTTGCTCAGACCGGTCTGACCGTCGGGGTTAAAGACGCCAGTCTGGCCATCCGGGAAGGCGAGATATTCGTCATCATGGGGCTCTCGGGCTCTGGTAAGTCCACATTGGTCCGGCTGCTGAACCGGCTGATTGAACCGACGAGAGGCCAGGTCCTGATTGATGGCGAAGATATCGCGGCAATTGATCAGAAACACCTGCGCGAAGTGCGGCGGAAAAAAATCAGCATGGTATTCCAGTCATTTGCCCTGATGCCGCATATGAATGTTCTTGACAATGCCGCATTCGGTCTTGAATTGTCCGGTGAGCCTGTACGCGAACGTCGCAGCAAAGCCCAGGCAGCGCTGGAGCAGGTAGGTCTCTCGGCCCATGGCCATTCCTATCCGGATGAACTGTCCGGCGGTATGCAGCAGCGGGTAGGGCTGGCCAGGGCGCTGGCGAATGACCCCGACATTATGTTGATGGACGAAGCATTTTCCGCACTGGACCCTCTGATCCGCACCGAAATGCAGGATGAACTGGTCAAACTGCAGACAGAACACCGCCGCACCATTGTCTTTATTTCCCATGATCTCGATGAAGCCATGCGCATTGGCGACCGCATTGCCATTATGCAGAACGGTGAAGTGGTGCAGGTGGGTACGCCGAACGATATTCTTGAAAATCCTGCCAATGATTACGTCAGATCTTTCTTCCGGGGCGTGGATGTTTCCAATGTGTATGCCGCCAGTAATGTGGCAGAAATTCAGCCGGAAGTAACCATCGACAGCAGCAGCAGTGTTAAGGATGCCATGCAACAGCTGACGGAAAGCGGTGCTGAATACGGTTATGTCGTGGATGACGATCAGCAGTTTGTCGGTGTGACATCACTGAGCGAACTGGATAAAGAAAAGCCATCCTCCACCGTAGAAGATTATGTAACGTCCGCTGAAGAGGCCACCACAGCGGAAGCAGAAACACCGGTGCGGGAATTAATTACCACGGTAGCGCAATCCGACTACCCGGTTCCTGTGGTGAAAGAAGGTGAATACATTGGCAGCATTACCAAAGAACGGCTGCTGGAAACGCTTGACCGTGAAGAAAATGCAGACGAAGGGGATAAGCCATCATGAGTAACGAAACCAATCCCTTTGAAACGGCCCCGGCAGACAGTAACGACAACAACGAAAATCCGTCTGCCAGCCAGTCTGAGACAGATAATACAGACGCGAATGCGGATAACCCTTTTGCAGGCGAAATTGACGCCGAAACCAACCCCTGGGGGAATTCAGAACAATCGGAATCGAATTTTCAGGCCGAAGGCTGGCTGCAGGATGATTCCGTACGCGAGTCCGTCGATTTCACCTTTGCCGATCCGTTCCCTGAAGCCTGGGTGCCACTGCAGGATTGGGTCGACACCGGGCTTGACTGGATTGTCGACCACTTCCGTCCTTTCTTTACAGCGGTAAAAGTCCCCATTGATGCCACGCTGAATTCCATCGATCTGTTGCTGAACGCAACACCGCCTTTACTGATGATCGCGATTTTCACCATTCTGGCCTGGCAGCTGGCGGGTGGACGTCTGGCCATCAGTACGGCGATCGGTATGTTTGTTCTGGGCGCTATCGGTGCCTGGAGTGAAGCCATGACGACACTGTCGCTGGTGCTGACATCGGTATTCTTCTGCATATTACTGGGCTTACCACTGGGCATACTGATGGCCCGGCATGATGGCCTTAACCGCATATTGCGGCCGACGCTGGATGCCATGCAGACCACGCCGGCGTTTGTGTATCTGGTGCCCATTGTGATGTTGTTTGGTATCGGTAACGTGCCGGGTGTGGTGGTCACCATCGTTTTTGCCATGCCACCGGTTATCCGTTTAACCAACTTAGGTATCCGTCAGGTGCCGGCAGATCTGATTGAAGCCTCGTCTTCGTTTGGTGCAAGCCCGCGCCAGATGCTGTTTAAAGTTCAGTTACCACTGGCCATGCCGACGATTATGGCCGGGGTTAACCAGACGCTGATGCTGAGTCTGTCGATGGTGGTCATTGCTTCTATGATTTCCGTGGGTGGTCTCGGACTGATGGTACTGCGCGGCATCGGCCGCCTGGATATCGGTCTGGCTGCCGTGGGCGGTATCGGTATTGTTATTCTGGCGATTATTCTTGATCGCCTGACTCAGGCATTAGGTCAGGATGCCCGTGCCCGTGGCGTACGCCACTGGTATCAGACTGGCCCTGCAGCGCTGTTGCTGAAACTCAAGCCTGCTAAAAACTCTTAAATCCAATGTTCAACCCAAGTTAGTTCGAAAGCTGAATCAGGAGAAAGTTATGAAACGCAGTCCATTGATGGCCGGGATGTTATCCGGCGTTGCGACACTGGCATTAACGCTGAGCAGCGCAGTCAGCGCCGCAGATCTGCCCGGCGAAGGCGTCAGCGTGCAGGCTTTCCATAGCCCGATTGCCGAAGAAAAATTCCAGACCATCGTGGTCAATAAAGCGCTGGAAAAACTCGGCTACGATGTTAAAGAAATTAAAGAAGTCGAATACAGTGCCGGCTACACCGCGATTTCTAATGGAGATATTACCTACACCACGGTTAACTGGTTCCCGCTGCACAACACCACGTATAAAAACGCCGGTGGCGACGACACTTTCTATCGTGAAGGTGAATACATTAAGGGTGCTGCCCAGGGTTATCTGATCGATAAGAAAACCGCTGAAAAATACGGCATTACTAAAATTACCGACCTGAAAGATCCGAAGCTGGCCAAACTGTTTGATACCAATGGCGATGGCAAAGCTGACCTCGCAGGCTGTAATGCCGGCTGGGGTTGTGAAGGTGTGATTGAATATCAGCTGGATGAATTCAAACTGCGTGATTCCATCAGTCATAACCAGGGTCAGTACGCGGCCATTATTTCTGACACTATTGCCCGTTATAAAGAAGGCGAACCGGTTCTGTACTACACCTGGACGCCTTACTGGGTATCCGGCAAGCTGGTTCCGGGTAAAGACGTGGTCTGGCTGGAAGTACCATATTCCGCTAACCCGAATGGCACAGACACGGCGCTGGCAAATGGCAAAAACTACGGTTTTGATATCAACTCCGAACGCATCGTTGCCAATAAAGAGTGGGCCGAAGAAAACCCGGCGGCCGCTAAACTGTTCAGCATCATGAAGCTGCCGATTAACGCGGTAAACGCGGAAAACATGATGATTGCCAATGGCGAAGATTCAGTGGAAGACATTGAGCGCCATGCGGATCTGTGGATCAAAGCGAACCAGGCGACTTTCGACGGCTGGGTCAGCGAAGCGATGAAAGCAGCCGAATAAGCCTGCCGGATTCTGCTTAACAAAGCCGGGGTGTGTTGTTTACACATCCCGGCTTTTTTATGCCCGCCCGCCGTCGATTCAGCCACGGAAGACACTGTTGCTGAGCGCGTTAATCCATCCTGACAGGTGCCACGACACTGCGTAATCCGGTATTCTCTGTGTTTTCAGTGAATACCATCATGGCTCAGATATCGGAGCCGGAGACTAAGATATGATCAGAACCTGTGCCCTGATACTGTTACTTTCACCCGTGGCTGCCCTGGCCGCCGATGACGTTAAACTGCTGGAAGCCGGACAGGCTTCTTCCTGTCGTCTGGTTAAACAGGATGTCTGCAGCAGTACCAGTATGGACCCGGACGAAGAGTGTATGGGCTGGCACCGCAGGCATGCCGCAGAAGCCAAAGCGGATGCCATGGTGCTGGGTGATCGTGATGAGAGCCGCCGTAAACGGCCTTCTTTATCAGGTATGAAGACCATTACCACAACCCGCATTCATGCCGATTATTATGACTGTGGGCTCAAATCAGAAACAGCCGGGCAAAGCATGCATAAGCAGCACACTCACGGGGCTGGTTACTTTGAGCAACGCCTGAAAAACCTGCAGCAGCTGAAAGATAAAGGGCTGATCACCGAAGACGAGTATCAGCAGAAACGTAAAGCCATTATCAGCGAAATCTGAAATCTGTCTGCTGAGAGATAACGGGCCGCGGATGCGGCCTTTTTTTACGCCGGCAGAACTTATTTGATATAGCTGAGCAGCGTCGCCGCTTCGGCGGGAGAAATGCTGTGGCCCAGACCGTCAAACAGATCCAGCGTCACCTCTGTGCCGGCGTTCTTTAATGTGGCGAAAGCCTGTTCAGCCAATGAATATGGCATCACCGGGTCCTGACGGCCGTGCAGAATATGAATTCTGGCATCGGTTTTGGCGGGATGCTGCGCGCCACACAGCCGGCCCGATAACGCAATAATCTGCGCCGCTGCCGGGGAACTGACCATCTGTGTGAGGCTGAGACTCATGATGGCGCCCTGCGAAAAACCAATCAAGGTCGTATCCTGCGGGCTGCTGGCGGTAATCTCCTGCCAGCGGTGAATGCAACGGAGGAAATCCGGCATTGCCTGGCGCACCCGTTGTTCGCGGTTAGCTTCGTTGACACCGGCAACTGAAAACCATTGATAGCCGTTTTCAGCCTGGTCGAACGCCATCGGTGCACAGACACTGATAACGGCCGCCTGCGGAATTTCCGCTGCAATTAACCGGCCCAGAGGCTCCATGCTTTGTGGCGTACTACCGACACCATGAAACAACAGATATAGATGCTCCGCCTGAGGTGGCTGGCTGATGATTATGGATTCAGTCACGGCTATTTCCTGTGTAAAACCGGCCCCGTCAGCAGGGCCGGAGTATGTCTCAGCGTTTGCCCGGCAGCATGGATTCCATGGTCCCGTCCCGATCGACGAGCTTATGTTTTATGGCAAAGCCGATATGCCCGGCGATGACTGCTAAAAATAACCAGGAGCCCCAGCGATGCACCGCCCCGGCGATGGCGGCAATCTCTTCCGACTCGCTGACCAGTGGCGGAAGATTAAACAGCCCGGCCACCGGAATCGGATATCCTGCGGACGAACTGAGTGCCCAGCCCGCCAGAGGAATAATCACCATCAGTGCATATAGCAGCAGATGCCCGGCGTGGGCAGCTTTGACCATGGCCGGACTCATGCCGGTTAACGCCGGCGGACGGTGTGTGATACGCCAGACGATACGTAAAGCGATTAAAAAAATGGTCAGCGTGGCAATCTGCTTATGCAGTGTAATCAGGCTGCCTTTATATTCGTTTAATGCCTGATCTGCGCCATATTCCATTGTGCCGGAATACAGGCCAATAGCACTGGCAACTAATATCAGTAATGCCATCAGCCAGTGAATGGCCTTGGCGGTGGCGGTGTAGGAGCGGTTGGTGTTTTCCGTCATCATAGCAGTTCTTCATATTGTCTTACCTGAGGGTGGGCTAATCATAGTCAAACCGCCGTAGCGAAAAATCAGAATAAATGGGAATTAACTATCTGAATTTTCGATAAGTAGTGTCAGTGATGGCTACTGATAACGTCACCAGCTGAGGCATCATCTGAAACGTCATCCCCTTAAAAACCGTCCCCTCACTGACTGGCCGGCCTGTGGTGGAAGTACGACAAGCCGTGTTGCTTCAGGCGGCCGCTGTTACTTATCCGACAGTCAGGGCTTTAGCGGTGATCTCTTATAACGCGCTATCTGATTGATTTTGCGGGGTTTTAAAGCGGCGGAACCAGGCCCTGCCGGACTCTGTGGTGGCCGTGGTTTTGCAATTATCTGAGTTTTTCCGCCGTATCAGGAGAGCAGTATGGCTAATCTCAGGTTTTATATGACCCCGGGGTCATGTACCACAGGCATTCATATCCTGCTGGAGGAATGCGGGCCGGTCTTTGAGGTGTATCTGGTTAACCTGATGGCGGGCGATCAGCACAGCGCGGATTACCGGCGACTGAATCCGAAAGGCACGATCCCCACCCTGGTACTGGAAGACGGCACAGCATTAACCGATTTTTTATCCATTAGCTTATGGTTAGCCCAGGCTTATCCGCAAAAATCTCTGTTGTCTGACGATCTTATTACCCGTCTGAAAACCATTGAAGTCCTGAATTATGTCGTTAATACCATTCATGGCCAGGGCTTTACCCGAATATTTACGGCGGAAAAATACTCAGAAATTCCCGCTGAACAGGAACGGGTCCAGGCACAGGGGCGCACCCTCGTCAGTGAATATTTTATGCTGGCAGATGAATGGCTGGAAGGCGGCGGGTATCTCTTCGGTCAGTTTTCTATCGCAGATGCAGCCCTTTTTTATACCGAATTCTGGGCAAAACATATTGGCCTGCCATTGCCGTCCAGGTGTCAGGAACACTATCGCCTTATGCTGACACGTGCCTCGGTTGATCAGGTTATGACAGAAGAAGGCTATGGGAAAATGCTCAGCGAGATCAGGCGCTGAAACCATGGTGCAGATCGAACTTGATAACTATCTGTGTAAGTTCTTATATAAGCATATTAAGCCGGTGAATCATGCCTATCCCGGATTACGGTGGCAAACCGCCTGTAGGTTAATTGGTGGCGATATCTGCGTGGTGGCACAGGAGCTGAACAGTCGCTACCTGATGGTGATCTGTGGTCTGGATCAGCATGATCTTCGGTACTTTCCTGAGTTGTTTGCCAGACGTATGAGTTACGATCTTATTGTGATGTGCCGCAGTATCGGTTTGCCCGACAATAAACCATTACGTCAGTATATAAAGAGCATCGCTGAGGATCAGTTCTGCTGCAAAGGCGCTGATGCCAGACCTTCCGGTGCATTGTATAAACTGCTGAATAAACTGGAGCGCCACTATTCATCGCAACATCTGTCATCGCAACATCTGCCTTTATCAATGGACGAGCATGAGGCGTTAGCATTTACCTTTCCTCTGAACAGCAGCCTGAGGGGCGAAGGACCATTCAGCCCGGCAGAAGTATTGGCAGAGCGTTGCCGGTTATTGGTGGCTGAAAAAATGCGGCTGGAATCTGAACAGGCGGTTATGTCTGTGAACGATAATATCGTCACGCTGGATTTCAGTAACAATAATAAATGAACTGACCGCATTGGTCCCTGAGTACAGCCTGATAAAGCCTTTTTCCTCCTCTGCTTCTGTGTGTTCGTGTTATTATTTTTATTGTTAATACTGACTGGCCTCTTTATCGGCTCAGAGTATTCAATTTATCCAGCCTGTTTTATAAGGAATTCACGCATGATTTCTCAACTTCCGCTCCGGCCATTGCTTTTCGCCGGTGCCTTTTCACTGACTGTTGCTTTGTCCGCCTGTGGTGGCAGCTCATCTTCTCATTCCGATTCTGGTGCACTGAATTATGTTGGTGAAGAGGGGGAAGTGGATCTTAGTCAGCTGACGGATGAACAGGTTGGTGACTTAGCAGCTCAGGTCGAGATTGCTCTGGGTGGCAGTATTGTGCTTTACACAGGTGATCAGGTGACAGGTAACATATTTCAGGGGCTTTATGAGCAGGCAGACGATGCGGAGGTGGAGTTTCCACCGCTGACCGGTGAATCCGGCAGTGAAGAAACATATTCCGACTCTGTGACCGTTTATGGCAACTGTAATGATGCCCCGGGCGCTGCAGAATTCAGTGTTGAGGGTTCCGGACACCGCACGGTTGAAGCGGATACTGATAACCCGGACCAATACGAAGAAATATCTGATTCAGACGTTACCACAAGCATCAATGCTGACAGCCTCTGCGTCAGCTCTGATGGGGATGTCACTCTCACCGGTACAGATACCTATCGCTATACGGACACCACTGAAGCAACCTATACCATGCCCGGGCAGCAATATACCAGTTATAAAAATGACTATCAGGCTGTAGAAGAATTCAATTATTCACCACTGACTGTGGCCGGAGTGGACGTCAATATCTCAGGTAATTTCGAAGTTTCGGGCCAGCAGATCGGTGAGAATAACTTCGAGGAAAATCAGACACGCCATATAACAATATCCTATTCGGGTCAGTCGATCGTAGTGGATGGTTCTGTCTATGTTAAAGAAGACGCTGACACTGACATCCGGGAAGTAACCAACCTGTACCGGATAAATAATACAACCTATCGGGTTGATGGGATGTTACCTTATATTGACATATATATCCCGGATTACGGCAAGGTTGGTGTCGATGTAAGCCAATCCTCCCCCTGTGGTATATCCCAGCCGTCACATATCAGTTCTGTTGACGGTGAAGCTGTTGTTTACAATGGCGATGACAGCTTTACAATGACTTATAATCAATGTGGTGCAGACGCCGAGGTCAGTGACGTCAGCACCGCTGACTGATCATTCTGCCGGCAAGGTCAGACCAATGATCCGGTATAGCGAATGAACTATCAGCGTTGAAATCTGACCGTAAAATGATTATAGATAAGACGCCTGAATGGCGGTCAGCCACACGGCGTGATTAATATCAGAACGTAGCCTGTCAACGCAGGCTACGTTTTTTTTTGTGGCTATGTTCTTTGTACCGTGTTTTTTTTGTGCGGTGGTTATTGCTGTTAAAAAGGAATTTGTTCATGTTACCTAAGCGTATGCCGTCAGTCCTGGCGGGGATGTCGTGTCTGTTGGTTGCCTGTGGTGGTGGTTCAGGCGGCAGCCCGGATAGCGGGGATGGTAGTCAAAAACCGCCCGCACTGAATAATCTGACCTATCGCGGCACAGAAGATTTTGCGCTTCCTGAAACCAGTAACTACCACACCATGGCCGCACAGGCAGAAGACGCCGTCAGAGTATTGTGGCAGACCATGCTGATTGATCAGGCCAGTGACGATATCTGGCATGCGGTGGATGAGCGTACTGCGGAACGGTCCGGTCATGCTTCCGCAGCGCTTCTGGCTTCGTCTCTGACCGCGTCAGATTTAACCGGTCAGAACCAGGCTGATCTGACTCCGGCAACGACCACGGATACCGCCGGTCCGGTGACTTTTTATGGCGACTGCGGAGGTCAGTTTACTTATCAGTACCGGATGTCGTCCGTGTCGCAATTACCAGATGGCACTGTTCAGGGAAGGACTCCGGATTCCTTGCCGGTAAGCGGTGTTAACAATAAAAACGACGACGATGTTGATCGTTATACGAACGATGCATCGTGGGAACAGATTTATGTGTTTGATGACTTCTGTACGCAGTCGGAAGGAGATACCGTAACCGTCAGTGGCCGCTATTCGGATACTGTTCAGCGCTGGTTCGAAAAGCGCCATGCCGATGGTCAGTCATTTTATTATGAGTCCTTTACGACGTCTGCTGAACGTGATTTCTCTGATCTGACAATCGCCGGGGTCGCGACGTCTGTCCGTGACAGCACCCGGGAAACCCTTATATCTGACCGTTCCAGCGGACCCGCCGGTCATCAGAGCAGAACAGAAACCCGGCGCCTCACTCTGCGACGGCACGCCGCTGCCGGCGGAGTAGCAGAATTCGCCTGGGCTGATGAGAGTCTGCAGGAAAGTGCCACGCCTGATCATCCTGCCTCTCACTTTAAAAGTAACGAGAACCTGCTGCGCTCTGATGACGTGACTTACCGTTTTAATGGTGAGCGCGAGGACTTAGAGGCAATGCTGTCCGGTTTCGAACTTTATCTGCCGCAATATGGATTGCTCTTTGTTGTTGCCTCCGATATCACCTTATGTGCTGACCACAGTGGCATTGCCACTGGTACGGTGAGCGTTTTTTCTTACCATGACAGCTATTTCAATATTGGCTTCCCTGCCTGCGGCGCGGACCCTGTGATCAGTGAGCTGATGTACATGCGCTGACAGGATTGTCTGGCCGGTGTTACGCCCCCCGGAACCGTTAAAGCGGCCGGATTTGCCACCTATGGGTCATTTTATGCCGGTATCACGGTATTGTTGTGCCATAGATCGATAATGTTGCTGTTTCAGGGTTTTATTGTTCCTGAAATGTCGCCAATAAGGCCTCTAAAGTGGTGTTTACACTGCTCACATTCCCGGTAGACTTAGCCTCCCTAATTTTCTGTATTCAGGTTCAGTTATGCCGAAGAAAGTCAGAGTTCTTATTGTACTTGCGGTGGTCGCTATTGCCGGTGGTGTCTGGTGGTGGATGCATCAGGGACTGGAAGAGACCGACAATGCTTATGTGAAAGCCGATATTCTTCCGGTGATGAGCCGCGTACAGGGCAGTGTGCTGAACATTGCTGTGACGGAAAACCAGGCGGTCAGTGCTGGTGATCTGTTGGTGCAGCTGGACCCGGCGCCTTATCAGGCCCGGGTTGCTCAGGCGCAGGCACTGCTGGATCAGGCCCGGGCGAATCTGAATCATCTGAGTGAGCGTGAAGAAGCGCAGAAAGCCCTGGTGACGGCGGCTGAGGCCAGTGTGGCGGCAGCCCGGGCTGACTGGCAACGCACCGGCCAGCAACTGGACCGGCTGAAGCAGTTGCGGGGCAAGCAATATGTTTCCCAGGATGACATTGACGCTGCAGAACTGAACCGGGATGCCTCCCGGGCGCGGCTTAATCAGGCCCGGGCTCAGCTGGCGTCGCAGAAAGCGAATCTGGTGTCTATGCAGGGTGAAAAGCCGCAGCTCAGTGCCGCAGTGGATAAGGCCGCTGCCGATTTAACCAGTGCCGAACTCAATCTTGCTTATACCGGTCTGCGTGCCGCCCGTGATGGTGTGGTCACCAGCCAGCAGGTGCAACTGGGGCAAATGGTCAGCCCGGAGCTGCGCCTGTTCAGTCTGGTGACTCAGCCGCTCTGGGTGTATGCCAATTTTAAAGAAACTCAGGTCGCAGATATCCGTGCCGGACAAGCGGTGGATATCGAAATTGATGCGCTGCCGGATACGGTGTTCAAAGGTAAGGTCGACAGCTTTTTTGCCGCCACAGGTTCTGAATTTGCGTTGATTCCGCCACAGAATGCCACGGGTAATTTCACCAAAGTCACGCAGCGCCTGCCGGTCAAAATCGTGTTTGAGGAAGGCCAGGACCTGAGTCAGATCCGTGCCGGTATGTCGGTGATCGCGACGGTTTTTACCGAGTAATTCTGTATGAGCAGGGGCGACGTACCGGTTAAAAACTGGCTGGCCATCGGCGGTGCTTTGCTGGGCGCCTTTATGGCGATTCTGGATATCCAGATCACCAACTCATCGCTGAAAGATATTCAGGCGGCACTGGGTGCGACGCTGGAAGAATCTTCATGGATAGCCACCTCGTATCTGGTAGCGGAAATGATCGCCATTCCGCTCACCGGTTTTTTCGCCGCCTGGTTGTCGCCACGCCGTTACCTGCTGTGGAATACCACGGGTTTTATTATTTCCTCACTGCTGTGTTCCTTTGCCTGGAATCTGGAATCTATGATTGTGTTCCGCGCCATGCAGGGTTTTACCGGCGGCGCGTTAATTCCGATGGCATTCACCTTAATTCTGCAACTGCTGCCACTGGATAAGCGGCCGGTGGGGATGGCCCTGTTCGGCGTTACCGCTACCTTTGCGCCCAGCATCGGCCCCACGTTAGGGGGCTGGTTAACCGATGCCCTGAGCTGGCATTACATTTTTTATCTGAATGTCATTCCCGGCATTGCCGTGCTGTGTCTGCTGGCCGAAGGGCTGGATAAAGAACCGGGTGACGATGAACAGCTCAAACGCATTGATTTGTTCGGCATGATTACCATGGCACTGGGACTGGGTTGTTTACAGGTAATGCTGGAAGAAGGTTCCAAGGATGACTGGTTTGATGCGGAATATATCCGCTGGCTGGCGGTGGTCAGTGTCGTCAGTCTGGTGCTGTTTGTGCGCAAGCAATTAACCACTGATCATCCGCTGGTCAACCTCAGGTTGTTTTACAGCCGTGACTTTGCGCTGTCCTGCGTCACTTACGTGGCGTTAGGGGCGGGTTTATTTGGTTCTGTTTATCTTGTACCTCTTTATCTGGCTTCTGTACATGACTACACCGCACTGGATATCGGTCTGGTATTGATGTGGGTCGGTTTCCCGCAATTACCGTTTTTCCCGCTCATTCCCCGTATTATGAAAAAAATCGATGCCAAATATCTGGTGGCGTTCGGTTTTGCGGTGATGGGCGGCAGCATGTTTATGAATATTCATATGACCACAGAATACGATGGTTCCTATCTGATTCCGGCACTGTTAGTACGCGCACTCGGGCAGCCATTTATTATGGTGCCGCTGTCGGTGATGTCGTCACAGAATTTAAAGCAGGAAGACACTGCTTCAGCTTCCACACTGTTTAATGTGATGCGTAACCTCGGTGGTGCAGTGGGCATTGCAGTACTGGCTACGCTGTTATCCGACCGCACCGATTTTCATCTTATTCAGATTCAGCAGAGTGTCGTCAACGGCACTCAGGCAGCCGCAGAATATATGCACAACATGGGAATGGTGTTGGGTATGCATGGCGGACCGGCGGAACAGAAGTACGGCATGCTGATGAATGAAATGACCCAGCAGGCCATGGTGATGTCCTATAACGAAGCTTTCTTTGCGCTGGGCAGTATGTTGCTGGTGGCGGCGCTGGCTTCTCTGTTGATCCGTCCGGCGGCGAAAGAAGAAGGGCTGGCGCCGGCGGAGGCTCACTGATCAGCGCCGCTCAGGCCGCTGTGAACCGCGCGGCCGTGGTGGCCGCTCAGTCTTTCACCATCAGCGGGATACTGTCGAACAGTGCGCGGATACCTTCTGACCAGGCCTGACGCAGTTTCAGGAAATCTTCATTGGTCTCATCAATGCGACGGATGCCCGGCGAACTGAGCGCATCGTTAAGGTAACTGACCACGTCCAGTGGCATGCCGACGGATAAGTTACTGCGCAGCGTGGAATCCATAGAAATCAGAGAACACTGTAAGGCGCGTTCCAGCGGCGTTTCAAAATCAATAATACGGTCAAGGATGGGTTTACCGTATTTACTCTCACCGATCTGAAAGTAAGGGGTGTCTTCACAGGCTTCAATAAAGTTGCCCTGGGGATAGACATGGAAAAGACGCGGCTCGTCGCCTTTGATCTGCCCGCTGACCAGCATATTGCAGCCAAAATCCACGCCCTGGTTCTGGCCTGAATCCCGTTTGATAATCTCGCGGATGGTCTTGCCCACCAGTTCTGCCACATCGTACAGACCCGGCACATTGAGAATATGACGTTCGGCGTTTTTGATCTGCTGTTGCAGCACGGTGATCACACTCTGGGTGGTGGCCAGATTGCCCGCGCTCTGCAGGAAGATTACCCGTTCTCCGGGCACTTCCTGCACATGCAGTTTGCGGAAGCTGGCAATGTGATCGACACCGGCATTGGTGCGGGAGTCGGAAGTCAGCACCAGACCCTCTTTCAGTTTCAGTGCGACGCAATAAGTCATGAGTGGTTCTCTCCCAATAAATCCGTCCGGCTTTCTGCTGCGGGTCTGTTGACTATAGCCGTTACCACAGAGATTGTTGTGCGCTGGTGAGCCGGTACGGAAGGAGCGCGAAGGTTGCCCCAGCCGCCCGGTTTTGTCCAGTCTGCCCGCGGGCTGTTTTCCTGCCAAAGCTGACTCTCTGCCCGTGTTTTATTGATCAGCCTGATAGCCTGCGTCTGGTGACCGGCGACAGGCGATCAAGTAAACTGCCCATCGACAGACCTTTTACAGGCCTGCTACAGGATTCCGCAAACCTATACAATGCACAGGAGACAATTCCGTGACTTCCCGGCAACAACCGCCTTTTGGTGTTCTGCTCGCCAACCTTGGTACACCCAAAGCCCCGACAGCCGCCGCTGTACGTGAATATCTGGCGGAGTTTTTGTGGGATAAGCGGGTCGTGGATGTGCCGCGCCCTCTGTGGTGGATGATTCTGCACGGCGTGATTCTGCGTATTCGTCCCGGGCGTGTGGCGAAAGCCTATCAATCGGTCTGGACAGAAGACGGTTCGCCTCTGATGGCGATTTCCCGGCGTCAGCAAGAGGCACTGAAACAATCGCTGGCACAGGAATTTGGCTGTGATGTTCCGGTGGCGCTGGCCATGACCTATGGTGAGCCATCGATGGAGCAGGCCGGTCGTGAACTGCGCGAAGCCGGGGTGGAGAAAATGCTGGTCCTGCCTTTGTATCCGCAGTTTTCCTCCAGCACCACCGCGGCTGTATTCGATCGCCTGGCCAAAGGCCTGAGCGTCTGTCCGCACCTGCCGGAAATGCGGTTTATTAATGACTATCATCAGCACCCGCTGTACATCCGCGCACTGGCGGATTCTGTGCGTGAATACCGCGCGCAACACGGCACCGGTGACCGGCTGCTGTTATCGTTTCATGGTATTCCGGAACGCTACGAACATATGGGCGATCCCTATCCGGACCAGTGCCGGGCCACAGCCAGCGCTGTTGCCGCTGAACTGGGGCTGGCGGATGATCAGTGGCTGTGTTCGTTTCAGTCGCGTTTTGGTCGTGAGGAGTGGGTCAAACCCTATACCGATGAGACACTGAAGCAGTGGGCAAAGGACGGCGTCGGGCGGGTTGATGTCATCAGCCCGGCGTTTGCGGCTGATTGTCTGGAAACGCTGGAAGAACTGCAGGTTGAAAACCGTGCTTACTTCCTGGAGAACGGTGGCCAGGCCTACCATTACGTCCCCTGCCTGAATGACCGGGCGGATCATATCCGGCTGCTGACAACTCTGGTGAAAACCCATACCGGCGGCTGGTGAGTTAAGGCTTGCGGCTGTCATTAAACTGACATTCCTCCTATCTAGGCTGAGTCCGCTTTTCACTCAAAGGGACTCAGCTATGAATATTTACGTCGGCAATCTGCCTTTTTCCATGACCCGTGATGAACTGGCTCAGTTATTTGCTGAGCACGGCAAAGTGGATCGTGCCACCGTGGTAACGGACCGTGAAACCCAGCGCTCCAAAGGTTTCGGTTTTGTTGAGATGGCAGACGAGGGCGCTGCCGGACAGGCCGTGCAGGCGATTAATGGTCAGGAAGTGAACGGACGCGCACTGCGGGTGAATGAAGCCCGGCCACGGGAAGAGCGTCCGCGCCGGCGCGCATAATATCCGTCCTCCGCTGCACAGTTATATGTGGTAGCTGATCTGTTCAGAATGATCATGGTCTATCGCCGGGAAGTGTGGAATTATCGCCGCATTCCGGATAACCAGAGAACGTACGGTGGCCGCTGTTACCTTGCCGGCAAGGCACAGTGACGGAGGGGCTGTCACCGTCGTTCTGTTTCACTGAAGGCCCGTACACCATGAATCAATCACAACAGCCGCGCGTACTGTGTGAAGTACGCGATCATATTGCTTATGTTGCCATGAACCGTGCTGACAAGCTGAACGGGCTGGATATGGCAATGTTCACTGAGATGATTGCCATGGCTAAAAAAATCCGCAAAGACCGCAGTATCCGCGCCGTAGTGCTGTCGGGTAAGGGAGACTCCTTCTGTGCCGGGCTGGATTTTAAAGCGGTGAGCAAACAGCCCTCCATGATCGCAAAGATTTTTCTCAAGCTGCCCTGGACCAAACAGAACATAGCCCAGCAGATTGCTCATTGCTGGCGTGATCTGCCGGTGCCGGTGATCTGTGTGATTCAGGGCAACTGTTTCGGTGGCGGTATGCAGATCGCGCTGGCCTGTGATTACCGCATCGCCACACCGGACGCCAACTTATCCATTATGGAAATGAAATGGGGCCTGATTCCGGATATGAGCGGCATGGTCACTCTGTCCCGTTTAACCCGGGTGGATATCGCTCAGGAGCTGACCATGACAGGTCGCCAGTTCCCGGCGACAGAAGGTCATGAATATGGCCTGATCAGCCAGCTTGCCGATGATCCTGCTGGCGAGGCACAACAGCTGGCGCAGGTGATTGCCTCCAAATCGCCGGATGCGATTGCGGCCACCAAATATCTGTTTAAAAAAACCTGGAAAGCCGATACCTGGAAAGCGCTGCGCTGGGAGCGCTGGGTACAGGCGCGCTTACTGGGCCGTAAAAACCAGAAAATTGCCATGGCCAACGGTCTGGCTAAAGATAAAGAACCGCGTCCGTTTCAGCAGCGCAGCAGTTTTAAATAACCCACCGGCGTGCCATCACCGCTGGCGCATGCAATCTGCCCGGATTGGCCGTCACTTATGTCTTAAGCCGGCGCGGCCGCAAGCGATGTATTTCGGCGTTAAATACCCGTAAAGTCTGCATAAGACTTTTTTCCGGAGTATTGAATGTCCCCGGTCCGGCTGACTTTTCTCACCACACTGGCGATGCTGGCATTTGCTGCCAACTCGCTGCTGAACCGTATGGCGTTGACGGAGACCGGACTGGATGCCGGCAGTTTTACCCTGATACGTGTGTTCTCTGCCGCGGCGTTTCTGGTGTTATTAACCCTGCTGCGCGGCCGCTCAGCCACGGCGCTTGTTCAGGCTGGCAGCTGGCCTTCCGCGCTGGTGTTGCTTCTGTACGCTGCGGGTTTTTCTTTCGCTTATCTGCATCTGACAGCCGCCACCGGTGCACTGCTGTTATTCGGAGCGGTGCAGGCAACCATGATTGCCTGGGGACTCTGGTGTGGTGAACGGCCGAACCGCTTGCAGCTGGGTGGATTGCTGGCCGGTTTCAGCGGCGTCGTCTGGTTATTATTTCCCGGTGTTTCCGCTCCGCCGTTGCCGGCCGCCATGTTAATGGCTGTGGCCGGTGTCGGCTGGGGGATTTATTCACTGCGCGGTAAAAGCAGCAGTGACGCTGTCAGCAGCAGCGCAGCCAATTTTGCTCGCGCCAGCCTGTTAGCCGCTGGCCTGTGGCTGGTGTTATTCACGGCGAATACCGCCGGCATCACAGATTTCGTGTTTGCCGACATAACCGGTGTCAGCGCCGCCGGCGTTGCCTGTGCGCTGGCTTCCGGTGTGCTGGCCTCCGGCGCGGGTTACGCCCTGTGGTACGGTGTATTACCCCATATGCAGGCAACCACCGCTGCGACAGTACAGCTGACCGTGCCGGCCATCACCGCTGTTGCTGGTGTGCTGATTGCCGGTGAAGCCATTGATAGCCGGCTATTCATGGCTTTTGTATTGATTATTGGCGGAGTGGCTGTTTTTATACGCTGCAGACACTGATTTCTGCAGGATGCACTCATGCTGGTATTGTTCCCTTCACCAGGTCAGGTTTCATGGCCTGCTTCTATACGCAGGCTGCGTATATTGGTCGTTCTCTTTCTGCTGGCCACCCTCACTGCCTGCAGCGCTTTAACCCAGTCGCAACAGAAAGCGACCCATACTTATGCGTCGGCAACCGCGACACTTGGCCAGTTCAGCGCCGCTGAGCTGGCCCGTCTGCGTCAGGATATTATCACCATGAACGCCAGCCGCTTTGCGTTGCGAAAAGATAAAAAAGTGGTGCATGCCGACTTTGACCGTATGGTGGCGGCGGACGATACCAATGTCCGTCTCAGTGCTGCCCGGGCGCTGAGCAGTTATGGTGAGCTGTTAAACGCACTGTTAAGTGAAGATCCGGCACAGGCGCTGGAAGACGCCGCTGAAAAGCTGGCGGATCACACAGCGTTCGCTCTGGGTGAGAACTTCGATAAAGATAAGCAGAGTGCTCTGCAGTCGGTGGTGGAAAACATCGGAGCTGTCTGGGTTGAACGGCAGCGCGCCCAGGCCTTAAAAACCATCATCCGGGATTATCAGCCGGCGGTACAGGCACTGGCTGATTTATTGGCCAATGATCTGACTCTGGACGGTGAGCGGCGCGGTTTTATGCACGCTTATCAAAGCGCCGCGAAGAGCCTGAAGAACGAATCCTACAGGGTAATCAATCATGGTGATGCGCACAGCTACGCGGACCGGAAAGTCGCGGTTGATGCTTTGTTGATGGCCGAACAGGCACTACAGCGTGGACAGGCGATCAGTCAGGCAGCCGGCGCATCGCTGCAGGCGTTGCGGACGTCGGATGACGAACTGCTCAAAGTGCTGAGTGAAAAAGACTACGGATATGCGGATATCCGCGATTATGCCAGACAGATCCGGGATCTGGTCAAAGCCTATAACGCGCTGGCCGGGTAATCCGTTAACAGGCAAAGAAAGGAAGCAAAAATGACAGACTTACTCGCTGAGCTGGAGCAAACCCTCGCACAGCTGGAAATTATCCGCGACAGTGTGGCCGTGCCGGATGCACAGCTGATCCGCCAGATCAGTGATTTATACGATCAGCAGCAGCGTCTGCTGGAAAGTGAGATCAGTGCTCAGACGTCTCAGTATCAGCAGGCTGCACAGGCGATGAAAGAAGCGGCCGCCAAAGCCCGGTCGGAAGCTGAGGCCATATCCGATGTGGCCGGATTAATTAATACCGTGGCATCCGCGCTGGAAGCCGTGGAAGGACTGTTAGGATGATACTGAATTACCTGCGGGCACTGATCGCGCTGTTAAGTTTTTTTCTCGGTGGTTATCTGCTGTTCGATCTGCTGCTGGCCGGGTTTCACTGGCGGGTTATGGTGGTTGCATTGCTGTGCTTTGTGGCAAGCCATTATCTCTGGCCGCGGGGGCAGGGCATGATGGAATCTGACACGCTGCAGATTGTGGCGGATATTATTGATCTGCCTTACCGGCTGATTGCATTGATATTGCGGGGCGTGGTGCGACTCGGAAAATCTGCTGATGATCTGGGGGGAATCAATTAAAGCCAGTGACAGTCGCGATCGCTTTCTGTCACTGGCAACAGCTTATGGCTGGTTTTTATTTTTTCTTTTTATCTTTCTCCGGTTTACGGAATCTGGCATTGGGACCCGCCAGCATCGCCTGCAGCGGATTATTTTCATAGACGGATTTTTTCAGTATGGCTGCTACGATGCAGCCAATAATAAAGCCACCGATGTGCGCCCAGTAATCGACGCCGCCTTCGCCCATATACATACCGGCAAAGTTCAGCACCAGCCAGCCGATGAAATAAACCCAGACCGGAATTTTAAATTGCCAGACGAAAACCATGAATGAAAAGCGGGCATAGGGAAACCACAGCATATAAAGGCCAAAGAGCCCGGCAATGGCACCACTGGCGCCTACACTCTGAATAATACTGTCCGGGTTGGCTGCCAGGCTGGCAAAGCTGGCGCCAATCCCCAATAACAGATAAATCCCCAGATAGCGTTTATGCCCGAGGGCAGCTTCAATATTGTCACCCACCACCCACAGGAAATACATATTGCCGATCAGGTGCATCCAGCCACCGTGCAGGAAGGTCGCCGTCAGTGGCGTCCACCAGTGAATGCCATGCATAACATCTGCAGGGCGTTCGGCAAACATTTCAAAAATATAATCTGCAAACATCGGGTTCAGAGCGTAACTGGCAAAAATCACCACATTAACGGCGATCAGAGCCCAGGTGACGTACGGCTTAATGGCCGGACGCAGGTTATATTCAACCGGCATGCGGGCCAGAAATTCAAATAACCAGCTTTTCCAGGTCACGCCTTTATTGATCTCTCCCAGCGCTTCTTTTAATCGCGGAGAATGACAGACTTCGTCGAGTTCGTGTTTATCAATCCAGGTGCTGTTGCAGGGATGGCAGATATCGATTTCAACTTCGTAATGTTCCAGCAGGTGGTAGCCCTGCATTTTCTGCTGACAGGATGGACACTCGCGTTCCGTCAGCCCCAGCGGTTTCCCCAGGTGCTGGCTGAAATCCGGGTTGTCATCACCATTATCAAAATCAGCCAGTGCCGAATTCAGTTCATGATTCTGGAACCATAAGCCACCACAGGAAGGGCAGGCGTCCACCTCTTCGGCAGCATAGCGTGTCTGGATCAGTGGTGTGTTATCGCAATGTGGGCAGTACATACTCATTGTGCCTGTTGACTCCCATTGCTGTTGTTGTCTTCCAGCATCAGGTTGTCGCTGAGGTCAACACCCTGGGCTTTGAGGTCACTGGCCAGAGACTGGGTATTGGCTGCCAGTCTGGGCAGTACTTCGTTCTGCATATGATCCAGTTTTTCGGTCATCAGCTTGCCGGCATAGCTGTGGCCGTACACTCTGGATGTCCCGTTTTCGATCAGCTGATCGAGTTCCGCATAGAAGGCCTGAATCTCACGCAGAAAATAGGAGGGCGTTTCCAGTGTGGCCGGTGAAAATTTCATTGACTCCCAGACGAACTGACGCAGCTTGGGAGTGTGTTGTTTGAGTTCGGATTTGGGCACGGCACGGCTGAAGTATTCTTCGTTGTATTTGCGCAGCATGATGATGTTGGCATCGACTTCATCGTACAGTGACTGGCGCAGAAAATAATTCGACTGTTTGCTGGTAATATCATCGAATACAATCGCCTGATCCAGACCCGCCTGAGCTGCCAGATAAACACCGACGATGGTGGCAATAATCATAAAGGACTGGCTTATCCAGAACCCCGATGTTTTCAGGTCAGAGTGATCAGCTTTCGCTAATTTCTCTTTAAGGGCAGCGCCACTGAGGCTCTGTTTTGATATGCTCATATAATTAATCGCTTATGTGGTCTGTATTCAGCCGATTATTATATCGGCCAGAATTTAAAAGAAAATTTTGTTCTGTTACTGCGCATCAATATCCGAACAAAAATTCGGTAAATAATCTGTCATCTTAGCTGAATGTGAACTGCGTCACTTAAGGCGGCGTTTAAGCTGCTTTCTTAAAGACCGGCTATGGCCCGTCAATAATCAGTGGCATGATGAAAGTGATTCAGAATATTCAACAATCGCAGCGGGATTGTTCCTGATTCCGTCATAATTTATAACGCCTGATTAAAATACAGATCGGTTTTCGTGAGGCTGGCAACGTCATGTACATAGTCGAGTAGTGCGCTCGGAAATGTCAGCCCGCGTACCATGGTCAGATTGCGCAGGGCAGGGAAAATTTCTACATCGTCCCAGCTTAAGGTGTGGTCATGCGCGGAAGGCCGTTCAGGGACAGGCAGGGAAGCCAGCATGGCCTCGGTCTGCTGCTGGTAATGTGCACTGTCAGCCATGGCCTGGGCAAAATCGAATCCCAGAGCCGCTTCTTTTTTCTGCTGGTAATAATCGATGGCCGCTGCACTGCGGAATTCCGGTACGTCCATCGCTACGGTGCGCGGAAATACCAGTGCATCCACAGCCGCCGCTGCCTTTGCCATGGCATCGCGCACCGGGCGGGTATCCCCTGCTGGCCGGATGATGCGGTCCGGGTCCCCCAGTTCGTCCAGTTGCCGGGCAATCTCCATACTTTCAGCCATAGCGCTGTAATCATACAGACGCAGAATCGGGACCTGTTTTTTACCGATCAGGCTGGTGGGCGTTTCAACATCATCATTCAGCAGATACTCCACCCGGTAGGGCAGGTCCTTGTAATTAGCGACCATAAGGGCACGCAGGCAAAACGGGCAATGATGGTAAATATACAGCTTCATGAGACAGCTCCGGCTAAAATATAACCGCATAGTAATGCTGTTGCCGCAGGCGAAAAGCGACAGAGATCAAATAACCGTGTATTTACTTATAGTGATAATACCTATATGGGTTGTTGATCAATCACCGCAGGCGGATACGGCAGGCAGGAAAAAGACCTTGGAACATGAAATAAGCCGGGGAGAAAAAGGGAAAAAAGGAAAAGAAACAGAGAAGAGTAGAAACAGAGAAGAGAAGCGGGCAGCCGCACGCTGCCCGCACACGTCATTATTCTTCGCCGATAAAGCCCCCGGTCTGATGGGCCCACAGCTGAGCATAAATACCGCCCCGGGCAATCAGTTCCTGATGCGTTCCCTGTTCGGCAATACGGCCGTTATCCAGCACGATCAGGCGGTCCATGGCGGCAATGGTGGACAGACGGTGGGCAATGGCGATTACCGTTTTGTTTTCCATCAGCCGGTACAGACTTTCCTGAATGGCGGATTCCACTTCAGAGTCCAGTGCGGAGGTGGCCTCATCAAGAATCAGAATCGGCGCATCTTTCAGTAACACCCGGGCGATGGCGATACGCTGACGCTGGCCGCCGGATAATTTCACGCCGCGTTCTCCTACCTGGGCATCAAAGCCGCGGTTGCCGTGGGGGTCCGTCAGGTCGCGGATAAAGTCATCGGCTTCGGCCTGACGGGTCGCCTCCAGCAGTTCGGCTTCACTGGCGTCCGGCCGCCCGTAGAGAATATTGTCGCGCACACTGCGGTGCAGCAGGGAAGTATCCTGGGTCACCATGCCAATATGGCGGCGCAGAGAATCCTGCGAAACTTCGCTGATATCCTGGCCATCAATCAGAATGCGGCCACTGTCGACGTCGTAAAAGCGCAGCAGCAGATTCACCAGCGTTGATTTACCGGCACCGGAGCGGCCCACCAGACCAATTTTTTCACCGGCGCGGATATGAATATCCAGATCTTCAAACACCTGACGCTGGCTGTTGCTGTCGGCTCCGTCATAGTGGAAACGCACATGCTCCAGGCGAATGTCACCACTGGGCACAGACAGGGTTCTGGCATCCGGCTTATCCAGAATATGCTGAGGTTTGGTTAGGGTGTTCATGCCATCAGCCACCGTCCCTATGTTTTCAAACAGGTTGCTGACTTCCCACATAATCCACTGCGCCATGCCGTTAATGCGCAGAGACAGGGAAACAGCAATGGCGATGGCGCCGGCACCGACTTCGCCCTGCATCCACAGCCAGATGGCTAACGCGGCGATGGAAAAGAGCAGCAGATAGTTGACCATGTTCACCGACAGATTCAGCCAGGTAACCAGCCGCATCTGTTTATACACGGTATCCATAAAGCCCTGCATGGAATCCTGCGCGTAGCCGGTTTCGCGATCGGTGTGGGCAAAGAGTTTGACGGTCTGAATATTGGTATAGCTGTCGACGATACGGCCGGTCATCACGGATCTGGCATCGGCCTGGGCTTCGGATACCCGTTTCAGGCGTGGCACAAAGATCAGCTGCAGCACCACATACAGGCCCAGCCAGATAACGACCGGAATGACCAGAATCAGGTCCGAGCTGGCGATCATCACCAGTACGGCCACGAAATACACCAGGATGTAAACCATCAGATCCATCAGCTTCATCACGGTTTCACGCACCGCCAGAGCCGTCTGCATGACTTTGGTGGCCAGGCGCCCGGCAAAATCATTCTGGAAAAAGGTCATGCTCTGATTCAGCAGATAGCGGTGCGCCAGCCAGCGCACCCGCATCGGGTAATTGCCCAGCAGTGTCTGGTGCATGATGGCGGCGTGGAGAAACACCACCAGAGGCATCACAATCAGCAGAATGACCGCCATAAGCAGCAGCTGACTGCCTTCTTCCGCCAGCAGGGTGTCCGGGTTCTTACTGGTCAGCCAGTCGACCAGATCGCCCATAAAGCCAAACAGCATGACTTCCAGAATGGCCATGGCAGCGGTCAGCAGTGACATCAGCACCAGAGGCACACCGGTACCTCGGGTGTAATGGCGGCAGAATGCCAGCAGGCCTTTGGGAGGCTGATCCGGATGACGCGGCGGGAAGGGATTAATAAGACGTTCGAAAAATTGCAACATAACAATAAACAGGCGACGAAAACGAGGCGGCTAACCATAGCCGGGATTGGCCCATATTGTAACCACTAACGGGTCGATTTGATTGTTCAGCGGATGATAAAAAGTACGCTGGCTGGTCTGTGATAGCCATTATGAATCCGGCTTATAAATGTGTGCATGACGATCACCGTCCCTGATCGTCAGGAGTAATAAATATCACTGTACTCTGTGCAGAAACAGCCTATCTTTGCGCCCGGATAAGGGAGCCCGGCTCCCATCATAAAGACTGAAACCCGGACTGACCGCTGCGTAACAGATTAAGGAGGTAGCGAGCCTGATGGTTGTTAAACCAGAAGAATATTACGACGAAGAAACCTTTAACCGCCTGAAAGCCTTTGCTGACAAGCAGGAAACCCCGTGTCTGGTCGTTGACAGCCAGACCTTTACCCGTCAGCTGGATGACCTGATGGGCTGTTTCCCCTATGCCAGAACTTACTACGCCATCAAAGCCAACCCTATGCCGCAGTTGCTGGAAATTCTGCGCGACCGGGGCTGCTGTTTTGACGTGGCATCACGTTATGAGCTGGATAAGGTACTGGCACTGGGCGTTTCGGGTGATCGTATCAGCTTCGGTAACACCATTAAGAAAGCCCGCGATATCCGGTATTTTTATGAGCAGGGCGTGCGTTTGTTCGCCACCGATTCGGAAGCCGACCTGCGTAATATCGCTAAAGCGGCGCCTGGTTCAAAAGTGTTTGTGCGCATTCTGACCGAAGGCTCGCAAACCGCCGACTGGCCGTTATCACGTAAATTCGGCTGCCAGTCGGATATGGCGCTGGATCTGTGCATTATGGCCCGCGACCTCGGTCTGCAGCCGTATGGGATTTCCTTCCATGTTGGCTCGCAGCAGCGTGACATCGGTGCCTGGGATGCCGCCATTGGCAAAGTCAAAGTGATTTTTGAACGACTGGCAGAAGAAGACGGTATTCAGCTGCAAATGATTAATATGGGCGGTGGCTTTCCGGCGAATTACATCAGCCGCACCAACGAGCTGAAAACCTATGCCGACGAAATTACCCGTTTTCTGGAAGAAGATTTCGGTGACAACCTGCCGGAAATTATTCTCGAACCCGGGCGCTCGCTGGTGGCCAATGCCGGACTGCTGGCCAGTGAAGTGGTGCTGATCAGCCGTAAAGACCGTAATGGTCTGCACCGCTGGGTGTACCTGGATATCGGTAAATTCGGCGGCCTGATCGAAACCATGGACGAAGCGATTAAATACCCGCTGTTTGTGGATAAACAGGGCGAACAGGAAGAAGTGATACTGGCCGGCCCGACCTGCGACAGTGCTGATATCCTGTACGAAGACTTTAAATACGAGTTGCCTCTGAATATGGCATCCGGCGACAAAGTGTACTGGTTCAGTACCGGTGCCTACACCACCACCTACAGTGCGGTGGAATTTAATGGCTTTCCTCCGCTGGCGTCGTACTGCATCTGACGACGGCAACCAATCATGTTCCGGTCGCCCCCGATCTGCCCGGGGGCAGTCCTGCCCGCATAGCCTCATATCCAGAATAAAACCGCCGCAATGGCGGTTTTTTATTGCCTGTTGGATTATTAAAAAACGCCCCGGCGGCTGAGGATCAGCGGCCCGACATTCCTGCCTTTGCTGTGTACTTGATCTGCCTTCTTTTATCTGTCGTATTTCGTCGTTAGGCTGAGGTTTCTGTGTCTGTCGGCGCGGTCTGGCAGTTCACGGCAAAATCAGAATAAAGAACAGACATAAAACAGGGAGGTATCCGATGAGTCAGGTATCACTGGAGCTCATTGTTAACGGACTGACCATCGCCGCCGGTTCAGCATTGCTGGTTGAGCGGGTGACCGAAATCCTGAAACAGGTGAATGATAAAGTCAGCCAGTATCTGTTGGCCCGGGATGCAGAAAAATCCCGGCAACAGCGGGATGATGAGGCAGCCCGTTATCTGCAGAGGCTGGAGCAGAAAGCCGGGGAAGAAATCAGTGACGATTACGAAGCTTATGCGTCCGTATTGTATGTCCCCGTCACCCGGGATACTCAGCGCCACGCCAGGTTTAAACTGTTTATTCTGCTGGCACCTGTTGTGTTGGGGGTAGGTCTGGCGTTTGGCCTGGATCTGCATCTGGTGTCTATGTTTCTCGGCGGTGTGCAGACCGGCTGGCCGGATACGGTGCTGAGCGGCATTCTGATTGGCGGTGGCAGTCAGCCGGTGCATGTTTTGCTGAAGTTTCTCACCACCCGCAAGCTGACCGATGAAGAACGCCGGGCACTGAGTCAGATTAAAGATCCGGGCCAGGAAGCGACAACAGCTCAGCCCCTTTCCGGTGGTGAGATTCAGGCTCCGGTGAATACCGCGTTTGCTGACAGTGATGAAACCTTCCGCTGGCTGGATATCCGTTATGAGGGCGGTGTAAAACCGGAAACTCTGGAACATGTGCACCTGCGCCGTGAAAATCCCAGAAAAATCGTTGTGCATCATACGGCGATGAACAGCCAGGCCGGTTTTGCCGCCATCGTGGATGAATTTCTGCTGCATAAACAATGGCTGACCGGTTACAACTGCGTGATTATGCCGGATGGCAGTATCCGCCCTTTCTGTCGCTGGGACAGAACCGCCAACCACGCCAAAGGCCATAATGCTTATACACTGGGTGTTGCCTTTCACGGTAATTTCCATCATCAGCCGGGTGATCCGTACTCCAACCATGACGGACGGTATGGCAACACCCGGCCCACCGAAGCACAGCTGCACGCAGGGGCGCGTCTGATTGCGCTGTGGCGCTCCATTTATTCCGATATTCCCGCCGACAGCGGCGAGGCGATTGTGCCCCACGGCCAGCTGGAGGGGGCGGCCACTGTGTGTCCGGGGAATCAGTTTCCGTGGCAGGGATTAATTCATCAGGTCGAAGGGTTTGAACGCTGCTGGCAGGCTTCCGGCATAGCCCGCGAGAAACTCGCTCTGTTCCGCCAGAAGCCTTTTCTGTACGTCAACCATCAGGCTGGGCAGGAGGTATCGGCATGAGCACCTTTGATTCTGCGTTAATTATGCTGGCTGCGGCCATTTTTTTCTCTTTGCTGATCGAACGTCTGCTGCAGATACTGAAAGCCGTGTACGACTTTCTTGAAGTGCATTATCACTGGTATGAGCACTGGAACCGCCGCGCGCTGACCGTCAGTGGTCAGGTTGATGCGGCTATGCAGGGCAAAGCGCTGCAAAAAGCTCTCGGGCGGGCGGTTAAAGAATACCTTAAGGATGATTATCCCGGCCTCGAAGGCGTGCAGGCGGTATCGGCTGATGCCCTGCGCCGTCTGACCATCAAAGCGGTGAGTAAAGTACTGGCGGTTGCTCTGGGCATTGCCATAGCCCTGGTACTGCAGATTGATATGTTCGCCCTGATCGAAGAGCTTAACCGCGCGGCGTTAGCGGATGCCCCGACCAGCACTCTGCAGACATATTTTTCCACCCGTTATATTCCCGGCTGGCTGGGGCAGCTGCTCAGTGGTATCGCCATTGGTCTGGGCAGTGGCCCTGTGCATAAGGTGATTTCAGCGCTGGAGAAAAGCCGTCAGCGGCGTAAAGAGACAACGGATTAACCTTATCCGTTGTCCTGTATTTTTTCCGCCACATAATCAATAAAACTGCGCACTTTTGCGGACATATGTTTGCGGCTGGGATAGATCAGATAAGTATCAATCGGACTCGGCTGATAATCCGGAAAGAGTTCGACGAGCTGGCCGCTGCTGAATTCATCGCTGAACAGAAAGCCCGGCATGCGGGCGATTCCATTGCCGGCCAGGCACAGTGCCAGCTCCATTTCTGATGTATTAACTGTCACCCGGCTGTTTACTTCAACGCTGATTTCCATGCCGTACTGATTTTTGTAGGGCCATTGACGCGGATTTTTCAGATAGCTGTATGTAATGCACTGATGGTTGATCAGATCCTGTGGCTTCTCCGGTGTACCGTGTTTTTCCAGATAGGCGGGGGAAGCCAGAGTGATTGCCCGCGATGACATGATTTTCCGGCTGATCAGGCTGGAGTCTTCAAGGTGCGGGGTTGCCCTGATGACCACATCAAAACCATCGGCGATAACGTCAACCTTGCGGTTGTTGAGATCCAGATCCAGCGATACCTGAGGATATTCCTGCAGAAAACCAGAGAAGATGTCCTGCATTCTGACCACTGCAAAACTGGACGGGCAGCTGACACGCAGGGTACCGGTGGGCTGTAGCTGGTGGCCGAGCAATGCATTCTGCACGTCACTGGCATCGGCAATGATCTGCTGGCATTGCTGGTAATAGAGTTCGCCGTCGGCGGTGAGGTGCAGGGAACGGGTGGTGCGGTTCATCAGGCGCACGCCCAGACGTTCTTCCAGCCGGTTGATCTCTTTGCTGATATAGGAGGTGGAATGGCCGGTAAGACGGGCGGCGCGGGTGAAGCTGCCGGCATCCACGACCGTTGCAAAGATCACCATGCCATCGAGCAGGTCCGGTGTGTAGCTCATGGTTTTTCCCACAGATTGCCAGGTTTTCCGGGATATTCTGCTCTATTAAGAGTCAAATGGAAATAATGATTCCATAATTGGCTTATTAATCTTTATGGGTGGCTAATGTAAAGTAATCAACATCGTAACAAACCAAGCCATACGGGGAATGACCATGAAAGTACTTGCTTTTGCCGCATCCAACACCAAAGCCTCTATTAACAAGCAGCTGGTCACTCACGCTGCCGGTTTGCTGGCCGCTAACGCAGGTGCTGATATCGAACTGCTGGACCTGAACGATTTTGAAATGCCGATTTACAGCATTGACCGTGAAGTAGCCAATGGCATTCCGGAGCCCGCTCAGGCGTTCTACAACAAAATTGGCGAAGCCGATGCGGTACTGATTTCATTCGGTGAATTTAACGGGAATTACAGCGTGGCCTATAAAAACATTTTCGACTGGGCGTCACGCATTGATAAAGAAGTGTATCAGGGAAAACCGGCGGTACTGCTGGGTACTTCACCTGGCCCGGGTGGTGCACAGAGTGTACTGTCACTGGCTGAAGGCTCTGCCGGGTTTTTCGCCATGGATGTAAAAGCCACACTGTCTGTGCCCTCGTTCAACGATAACTTTGACGTTGAAAAGGGTGAGCTGACCAACCCTGAACTGGCTGAGCAACTGAAACAGGCACTGGCAAGCCTGGCAGGCTGAGCGGCGTCAGCGCTTGGCTTAATAAAAAAAACCGCATAATAAAAAAACCGCACCGGTAAGACCGGTGCGGTTTTTTTATTTTTTATCGTTATCTGTTATTGCAGCATGCTGCCTGCCGGTGTATCGACCGGTGGATAAGCATTTTCTATCAGAGTCCGGAAACCACCCGGGAACCAGCGGCCGGCATGGGGTGCGTCAGGCATCGCCCCGGTGCCATAGCTTGAGTCTTCACGGCTCTGTGCATAAGGGTCACACATAGAGTCGTACTGCTTGGCCGGGTCGGTCGGGTCCGGAGCGGCATTGGGACTGGAGACACCATCGGATTCACCCGGTGGCTTGGCCCATACGAAGGCATCGATTCCCGGATAGGGGTTGGCGAATGGCTTATAACCGAGGCCGCTGGCCTGGTTACACCAGTTGCCGCGGTGCTGACGACGGTCGACCCGGCTTTCGCTGACAAAGGTATCCAGATTATCACTGTAGCTGGCATGCGTCGGACGCTGACTGCCGCCCCAGCCGTTACGGGAAGTATCAATCAACATACCGATGGTAGAAGGGGCGCCGCCGCGTATGATCATGCCGCTGCGGAAATCCTGAGCAAAACTTTTCTCATCGAAATAGTCATTCCAGTCATAGAAAGCCTGGCTTCTCACCTGTTGCCCATTATTAAAGTTTGAGCGCGGTGCCGGCAGATAAGGCTCTGTGGTTGGGGTGTAGTTGGCTACATTGGTAATAAACCCGGCCACACTGTCCCAGCCTGCATCTGTGTTACGGATGACGGCAGAGATCAGATCGATGGATGGGTTGAAATTGCTGTCCCAGCCTAACCAGCCGGAGTGAGCGGCATCGATGTAGGTGTACACATTGTCGAGGGGGGCAAAATGGTTCATTGCGTAGGTAATACCTTCACGGTAACCATCATCTCCATCTGCTTCCTGACAGGCCGGAATATCCAGATTGGTCACCAGGTTGGGCAGGGAATCCAGTTCAAGAATCACAGCAATACGCAGAGCCTGATATTCACTGCGCGACAGAATCTCAGTGATCGGATCAATAAATTCAGACTTATAACGCGCCATACCACCGTTGGCGATCATTAGCTCACCGTTGGATGCGCCGGCGGCACAGTCACGGTTGGGTAAATCGTACACCACGACAGTAATCACTCCGGCCTGTTGCGCCAGCGCCTGGTTCAGATGATCAACCAGCCCCATGGAACCGCCTTCCCCTTCAATGGCAGCGATATTATCCAGCCAGACCCCGGTGCTGATATCAGCAACGGCGTCGCCGCCTTCTACCGAGGAAGCCAGAGTTGACCACTCCGGATTAACGTAACCAGTCACACCGGCATAAGGATTATCGACACGCTCAACGTCAGCGATATCCCCCTGAACAATAACAGAGGCAGTATCCGTGCTACTGGCCTCACCATCACTGACGGTCAGGGTGACTGTGTAGCTGCCTTCTGCTGTGTATTCATGGCTGGTTTGCGAACCTGCGTCCGTGCTGTCGCTGCCATCGCCGAAATCCCAGCTGTAGGTTAATGCATCACCATCGGCATCACTGGAAGCGCTGCCGTCCAGGGAAACCGTTAACGGCCCCTGACCAACCGCGTTGCTGCTGTCGAGGCGGGCAACCGGTGGTGTATTGGTGTCGTCGTTATCACCGCCGTCATTATCACCGCCGTCATTATCACCGCCGTCATTATCACCGCCGTCATTATCACCGCCGTCGTTATCACCGCCGTCGTTATCACCGCCGTCATTATCACCGCCGTCGTTATCACCGCCGTCGTTATCACCGCCGCCGTTATCGCCGCCGCCGTTATCGCCGCCGCCGTTATCACCGCCGCCGTTGTCTCCATCGCCGTTGCCCGGGCTGCTGTCAGCCTCTTCCACAGTAATAGTCACTGTGGTGACGGAAAATAAAAAGCCATCATTGACCGTCAGTCGTGTGACGTATTGGCCCGGCTCGGTATAAGTATGAGTCTGGGTCATGCCAGTCGCACCGGCGCCGTCGCCATAACTCCACTGATAAGCCAGGGAATCACCATCCGGGTCGGTTGATGCCGCTCCCGAAAACGATACTTCAAAGGGTGCTTCACCAATGGTTTGTGGCGCGGTGATCATTGCATTGGGGGCGCGGTTGACAGGATCACTTTCTGACATACACCCGGAGCCGAGAGCCATAGCGGCCATCACGGCGAAATACGGTTTTTTTGAGATCATGAGTAGTATCCATTCAAATTAATTGAGCTTTAAACAGAAGGCATCCGCAGGCGGATACTTTTCTGCAGGCGTCGCCGTACCGTGGAATAAAAAACATCCACTGGCATAAAACGGCGATAAAATCAGGGTTTAATCGCTATTTATGGAATTCACTGCGTAAAGATTCCGTTATTTTTTTCATAACACTCCTTGGATTTTTCAGGCGGATTTTCAGTTGTCTGCTTATTGCAGATTGCGAAGAAATATTTCCGTAAAAATATTTCTGTGTTGTGGATGATCAGTTCGGAAGTTCATTCACAGAGCTGAATCTACTTTGTAATCCGCTGTTTAATTGTGACGGGGTGCTAATAAAAATTTCATGTTGTTATTTTTATTAGTAATAATATTAACCTTATTATTTAAATGGCTATTGTTGTCTAAGCGTTTTGGTTTCAATTATTCCCGATCAGAAAATAACTGTGTCATTGCAGGCGTGAATTGCGGGAGCACGGGTAAATGTCAGAGTTTTAATAATTGCGCATATTACTTCTTTTTTAATTTTTTATGTTTTTATTGTGCTGTCTTGATGTTGCATTTTCAGACGGTTAATCCGGTGTTAGCCCGGCACTTTTGGTCGGATGTTATAAATGCTTTTTTGAAGTTAAGGTGGAATGCGCCATAAATAAATGAGGGTAGCCTGGAGTCTTATGCGCTATGGCATGTGCCTGTCTGTTGTTTATGTGGCCGGATAATTCCGACCTGTTGGCTGAGAATAAATGAATGCAGCAGAGCTGCCTGGTCATCCTGATGAATGGCCAGGCTATCAAACCCAATCATGGGGAAAACCGGCAATAAACCGCACCGGTTGTTAACAACGGAAGGTTTTTAAATAACAGGCTGTGGTGGATTCCGGTTTTTCGCTGTGTCTGTTCCGTTCTGCATCTGTATGGCCATCCGCCGGAAAACCGGGCGCGGATGTCTGCGGATCTCTGCGGATCTCTGTAAGTACCCGGTATCCGTTTCGATAAGTCTGGCAGCGCGAACCTTATATCTCTGCGGTAATGCAGGCATGTTTGAGCTGTACCCCGTATACCTGTGAGACACCGTTGCCGTCCCGTATGTCATCAGAATATGCCTGCTGATATCTGCTGAAGGTGCTGTGGCCTGTGCTATTCTTTCATGCTTGCCCGATTGACTTTATATAAGGATAAAACATGCTGCGAATGTTTATCGCTGCCTGCGTGCTCGTCTCGTCTGTCATTGCGCCTGCTCAGCTGATGGCTGCGGGGTTTGACTGCAAAAAAGCCTCTACGGCCATGGAAAAAAAGATATGTTCTGATAAAACACTGGACCAGATGGACACACTGCTCAGTGATATGTATCGCCGTGCTTACCGCAACGCGGACAATAAAGAAGCGGTTAAAACAGCACAGCTTGAATGGTTGCAGCAGCGTAATCAGGTGTGTGCGGCGGATAAAACCGGGGAAGCCTGTGAACGCCTGTATATCGATGCTTATCAGCGCCTGATCCCGGTCTATTATTCCGGCAGTGACAAGCCGGCGGGCGATACGCTGCCGGCCGATGCGGCACTGGCTAATCTGATGCAGGGCATGACACTGCCGGATGACAGCACGCTCAGTGAGATTTCGGCCTCAGCACTGGAGACAGAAAAAGGCACCTACCGGCCCTGGCCTCGCAAGCCGTTACTGAAATTGCCGGAAAATGCCGGTGTTGCCGCGTTAGCCGCCGGAACCTTTAAGGATGTGCTGTATATTTATTATGCACAGCGTGACGGTCAGACCATTAATCTGTATGAATACAATACATCGACAAGGGATCAGCGCTTACTGAACACCAGCGAGGGTGGGGACTGGGATTATCAGACGTCATTACTGCTGGTCCGTAATGGTCACGTATTTTTTACCCGTGACGGTGGCGAAGTGCGTCCCCCGGAAGAGGGGACTAACCTTATGCTGATGCCGGTAGGGGCACGCAGTGCGCCGCGGCTGGTGAGCGACAGCGAGTTCAGACAGTATCGCCCGGTGCTCAGCAACAAACGCAGTCATGAGGTGTCGGAAAATGGCCAATGGCTGGTGGCGTTTTATAACGCACTGAAATACGACTCATACAGCGAACGGGATACGTTTGGCAGTCTGAGTGATATCACCGACTACGCCCGGCGTGATCCGGCGATGCTGACCCGGCGCTCTGCTTTTTATATCTACGACCGCTTTAACGACCGGGGCTACAGCCCGGAAATAGGATTATCGCCGCGGGGATGGGCGATTGACTCCTTTGTGCTGCATCCGCAGAAACCGCTGGTGTTTTTTGATAACTCCGGCGGCATGGCCTGTATCTGGGAATACAATATGGAAAGCGGTGAGCTGTTTAAAATTGTGCCTGAGCATCTGGCGAATACGCCTGCCGTCGTTAATATGAACGGCCAGGACTTTATTGTCTTCGTGCTGAAAGATTCATCCTTTTCGCACCAGTCGCTGTATCTGGCGGCCCGCCCCTGACAGGTTGTCTGTCATAACCGCACCAGACGACGGACGCCCGCTGGCAGACAGTGGCGGGCGTATCTCGCCGTTTTTTCTGTCGGCTTAACCGATAACGGTGTTTTTCTGTTATTGATTCTGTCAGAAATAAACCCGGTCAGCCCTGAAAGGTCTGTGTCATATTCTCCGGGTGGCTGCCTGTTTCTGGCCACCGCTTGACCGGCATGCCGCCTTACAGAGCTGCATCCATTATCACAGGCATACAATCCGGAGTTTTTATGACTGAACAAAATAATAAAACCCAGTCAGTGAGCATTAAGCCAAGGCGCATGGCGTTTGATACCGATGCGCCTATGCGCCGTTACACCTTTGATGATAATTCATTGATCAGTACGTTTTTCTACGCCCTGTCGGCCATGTTCCCGGATGGCGAACGTTTCTTTATTCACTCAGTGCGTCATTTTCAGAAGGACATTGACGACCCCGTGCTGCAGGCGCAGATCAAAGGCTTTATCGGCCAGGAAGCGCACCATGGCCATTCCCATGAAAGCCTGAACCGGGCCATCGGCAACATGGGGTTCCCGATGGCCGGGCTGGTCGAACACATGCAGAAACGGGTGGCCTTTCTTAAGCGTGCCTTCGGACCCGATCGTCAGCTGGCACTGACAGCCGCCATGGAGCACTTTACCGCGGCACTGGCGGAATACCTGCTGAAGTACCCGGAAATTCTGGATAAGACCGATGACACCATCCGCAAAATGCTGATCTGGCACGCGGTGGAGGAGATCGAGCACAAAGCGGTTGCTTTCGATGTTTACCGGCAGAAAGTGAATAATGAATTTATGCGCAAGAGGGTGATGGTGATTGCCATGATCTCACTGTTTGCCCGCATTGGTTATTACCAGTTCCGTTTGCTGAAGGCGGACGGGCACTTCCCGCGCTGGCGGGAGTGGACCGGCGCCTGGCGCTTCTTCTGGGGCAAACAGGGTATTCTGCGGGAAAACATCCGTTCGCTGCGTAAATACTTCCGCACTGGTTTTCACCCCATGGATATTGATCAGCAGGCACTGATTGAGCACTGGCAGGAGCGTCACCCGGACGTTGCCGCCCTGCAGACCCAGTGAAACTCTGAGCACAGCAAAGAGTGCAACAAGCAGGGGCGCATGCCCCTGTCTCTTCTCCCGATACGGCACAAAGGTTACCAGTCATCGCTGGCGTCCGGCATGGCAGATAATGCCTCCGGAACCTCTGCTGTCATCCCTTTTCATACCCGGTACAGTGCTGAGCCCTTGTAATCGGCTCAGCTGAGCCCATATACCTGTTACCGCCGTTGCAGATGGCGGTGTATCACAACGACCCGGAGTTGCCTGTGCCTTTTTTACTGATTTTCATTCTGGTCCCCATGATCGAGCTGGCAGTGCTGATCAAGGTGGGCTCCCATATTGGTGTGCTGTGGACCATGGCACTGATCTTCCTGACGGCAGTAATCGGTGTGGGTCTGCTGCGGGTGCAGGGGCTGGCAACCCTGATGCGTGCCAGTCAGCGTATGGAAGAAGGCCAGATTCCCGCCCGTGAACTGGCGGAAGGCTTTCTGCTGGCCATGGCCGGGGCCATGTTACTGACCCCGGGGTTCGTCACTGACGCCCTGGGCTTTGCCCTGCTGGTGCCCGGTGTCCGTGGTGCGCTGGCCGGTTCCGTTATGAATATGCTGAAAGTGCGCGCCGCCGGCAGTATGCAGGGGCAGTTCCGGCACTACAGCAACGGCCGTGGTGAGCGTGAGGTGCATCCGCACCGTGATCCGGAAATCCATCATAACCCGCACCGCCCGGATGTGATTGACGGCGACTACAAGCGCGAAGATTAAAAAATTTTTACGCTGGGTGTTGAAATCCGTTGAATTCACCCCCAGTAAGCGAAACACACGATCTGGGGCTGCCAACCCGTGTTTGCCGCCCCATTTAACAGCAACATGAAACATTGCTTTAACCATTGGAGATAACCTCAGATGAAAATCCGTCCTTTACACGATCGCGTCGTTGTTCGTCGCAAGGAAGAAGAGCAAACCACCGCTGGCGGTATCCTGCTGCCAGGTTCCGCGGCTGAAAAACCGAACCAGGGTGAAGTGGTTGCCGTCGGTACGGGTCGTATTTCCAACAATGGCGAAGTTCAGCCTATGTCTGTGAAAGTGGGTGACACCGTTGTATTCGGCAAATACTCAGGTTCCAACACCATCGAAGTGGATGGTGAAGAGCTGCTGATCCTGAACGAGAGCGAAATCTACGGTGTGCTGGAAGCCTGATCCGGCTTCGTCAGACCGATAACTGATTCATCATTTACAGATTCAAGATTACGATTTAAAGGAAACACAAAATGGCTGCTAAAGAAGTTAAGTTTGGCAACGATGCCCGCGTAAAAATGCTGGCGGGGGTGAACGTTCTGGCAAACGCGGTAAAAGTAACACTGGGCCCTAAAGGCCGTAACGTCGTACTGGAAAAATCCTTCGGCGCACCCACCATCACCAAAGATGGTGTATCGGTTGCGAAAGAAATCGAACTGGAAGACAAGTTCGAGAACATGGGCGCTCAGATGGTAAAAGAAGTAGCGTCTCAGGCCAATGATCAGGCCGGTGACGGTACCACTACAGCCACCGTTCTGGCTCAGTCCATCGTCAACGAAGGCCTGAAAGCCGTTGCTGCCGGCATGAACCCAATGGACCTGAAACGCGGTATCGACAAAGCCACTGCGGCTGTCGTTGAAGCGCTGAAAGATCAGGCCAAACCTTGTGAAGACAACAAAGCCATCGCTCAGGTAGGTACCATCTCAGCCAACTCTGATGAGACTGTGGGTAACCTGATCGCTGAAGCCATGGAAAAAGTCGGTAAAGAAGGTGTGATCACCGTTGAAGAAGCGAAAGGCTTCGCCGACGAACTGGAAGTGGTTGAAGGTATGCAGTTCGACCGCGGTTACCTGTCTCCATACTTCGTAACCAACCAGGAAAAAATGACAGCTGAGCTGGAAAACCCGCTGCTGCTGCTGGTTGATAAGAAAATCGACAATCTGCAGGAGCTGATTCCGGTTCTGGAAAATGTCGCCAAGTCCGGCCGTCCGCTGCTGATCATCGCTGAAGACGTTGAAGGTCAGGCGCTGGCCACTCTGGTGGTTAACAACCTGCGTGGTACCTTTAAAGTGGCGGCTGTTAAAGCGCCTGGTTTCGGTGACCGCCGTAAAGCCATGCTGCAGGACATCGCCGTTCTGACCGGCGCTCAGGTGATTTCTGAAGAAGTGGGTATGTCTCTGGAAACCACTACTCTGGACATGCTGGGTAACGCTAACAAAGTTGTGATCAGCAAAGAAAACACTGTGATCGTTGATGGTGCCGGTGCACAGCAGGACGTTCAGGCCCGTGTTGAGCAGATCCGTGCTGAAATCGCTAACTCTACTTCAGACTACGACAAAGAAAAACTGCAGGAACGTGTGGCCAAGCTGGCTGGCGGTGTTGCGGTTATCAAGGTCGGCGCCGGTTCTGAAGTTGAGATGAAAGAGAAGAAAGACCGCGTTGAAGACGCCCTGAACGCAACCCGTGCTGCGGTTGAAGAAGGCGTGGTTGCCGGTGGTGGTGTCGCGCTGGTACGTGCACTGTCTCTGGTGACTGTAGAAGGCGACAACGAAGATCAGAACGTCGGTATTGCTCTGGCACTGCGTGCCATGGAAGCACCGATCCGTCAGATCGCTGCCAACGCCGGAGCCGAAGGTTCCGTTGTGGTCGACAAAGTGAAAGCCGGTGAAGGCTCCTTTGGTTACAACGCGGCTACCGGTGAATACGGCGATATGATCGCTCAGGGTATTCTCGACCCGGCGAAAGTGACCCGTTCTTCTCTGCAGGCTGCTGCGTCGGTTGCTGGTCTGATGATCACCACCGAAGCCATGGTCGCTGAGATTCCGAAAGAAGACGCGCCGGCAATGCCTGATATGGGCGGCATGGGTGGCATGGGCGGCATGATGTAATCATCCCCCGGCGACCTTTACGCTGAAGAAAAACCGGCCCTATGGCCGGTTTTTTTATGCCCCGGCCGGCCACAGGCAGGTGAGTTGAGCGCCGTATTCCGCTCAGCACCGGCTCCGGGCCGGAAAATGACAGACGTCACTAAAATGGTATCAAAGTTATCATTATCATTTGATAATCATTTGCATCTATATAAAATGCGGCCCCAATACTAAGTGATAATTATTTTTATTGGGGTAAGTATGAAGTCGATGAAGAATCTGCTGGCTGGCCTGGTGGCGGTCAATGTCTCCTGTCTGGCCGTCCTGCCGGCCGAGGCAGAAAGCGATCAGAAAGTACTGGACGATGTGGTGACGACGGCCACACTGAGTGCACGGGATTCTGCTGATGTACCGGCATTCACCACGGTAGTGACGGCTGACGATATTGCCAAAACGTCAGTCAACAGCCTGTCAGACCTGCTGCGTAACACTGTGGGGGTGAACAACCTGAGCAATGCATCCGGCCGGGATGAGCTGCAGATCCGTGGTCTGGGCGGTGATTACACACTGGTGCTGGTGAATGGTAAGCGGGTGTCCTCCGGTGGCGCGTTTGCCAAAGGCAGTGATGCTGACCTCAGCTCTGTACCTCTGAATAATATCGAACGGGTGGAAATCATCCGTGGGCCCATGGCAGCCATTTATGGCTCGGACGCTATCGGCGGTGTGATCAATATTATTACCAAAGCCCCGACCGATGAGTTCAAAGGTTCGGTGACCGGTGAATACCGCAAAGTTGCGTCCGGTGATGGCGGTGACCAGTTCCGTGTGGGCGGTAATATCAATGGCAAAATGACTGACCAGGTTGGCTTTGATGTCAGTGTGGAGCGCCTGCAACGTGATGCCTGGTTTGCTGATGATGACGCTGAAGCAGCCGATGAACCGCCACTGATGGAAGAAAAAGATACCACCAATCTGCGTTCCACGCTGATGGTTGATCTCACGGACAATCAGAAGCTGGATATTGATTTTGGCTACACCAAAGATGATCGTCCGTATGGCGTCTACAGCAATGGCCCGGCTTATCGGGCGCAGAAGCTGAACCGCGTGGACCTGGCGCTGACCCATACCGGTTATTGGCTCTGGGGTTCAACCACGGCCTATATCAAACGCGAAAACAGCCGCGTGGATGATTACAACACCAGCTACGATGTTGAGCAGCACCATACCCAGGAACAGAACACCTACGCCAAGTTTTATGCCTCGCTTGGCTCCGGCTGGAATAGCCTGGTGGCTGGTGTTGATTACCGCCATCAGGATCTGAGTGATGATGTGAACTACACACAAAGTGGCGGTTACTCCATCGATCAGCTGGCGGTCTTTGCTCAGGATGATATTTTCCTGGGTGATTTCACCCTGTCCGTGGGCGGCCGGCTGGATAATCACGAAGTGTTCGGTAATCACTTCTCACCCAAACTTTACGGCCTGTACCACATCACCGACAGCGTGACGGTGAAAGGCGGTGTCAGCAAAGCGTTTAAAGCGCCGGACGGCCGTGAGCTGAGCCCGGAATACCACGAGATCAGCTGCGGTGGCGACTGCTATATTCCCGGTAACCCGGATCTGGACCCGGAAACCAGCACCAGCTATGAAGCCGGTGTCGAAGTCCGCCAGGCGACTTGGGATCTGACGGCCTCCGTGTTTAAAAACAATGTGAAAGACCAGATTCAGCGGCTTCTGCTGGGCAGCGGTACTATTGCCGATCCGTACGATGCTTCCTGGATTAACGTCAGTAAAGTCGAAACCAAAGGCTACGAGTTAGCCGCCTCTGCAGATGTTATCCGCAGCGTATCCGTGTCCGGTAATTACACCCGCCTGATTGCCAGAGATGGTGACGGTGATTATATTCAGGACCGTCCCCAGCATCAGGCCAACCTGAGCGTCGACTGGCGCGCAACCGATAGCCTTACCGCGACAGTAACCACTAACTATATTGCCGGAATGCAGCGCAGTGCCTGGGATGGCAGTGCCACTCAGTCGGGCAGTCTGCCAAGTTATTTTCATACCGATCTGGGGGTCAGTGCGGTGCTGAATCCTGCCTTGACTCTGCGTGGCGGGGTGAAAAATATCGGCGATACCCGCACCGATGAGATGGAAAAAGGTGCACTGACCTATTCGACCAATGAGCTTGGTCGTCATTACTACGTCAGCGGTACTTATTACTTCTGAGCTGCTGCCAGCCGGGCACTGACCAGCGGCCGATAGCGGCAGACTCTGTCCGCCACTATTCAGTGCAGGTCAGTCAGTGCAGGTCAGGCTGGCAATGCGAACAAAGTGCAAAATTATTATTAGTTGTTGATAATCATTTGCATCAGTATAAAATTGTCGGCGGAATTCCATCCGGGCAGCGGCTTAATGCCGGTCCCGTTTCATGTCGGCGGAGGGCGTGATGGCTGCACTGTTTATCTTAATGACGCTGTTGGGTTGTGTGCTCCTGTACCTGAGTCATCCCAATCAGCGCTGGTTATCAAAACCACTGCCAGTGGTCAGCGGGCGCTGGCCGGGCGTGGTACTGGTGTTTGCCGGCTTGCTGGTGGCTGTGAGCTATCTGCCGGTTAATGCTGCGCTCTTTGCCTGGCTGGTGATTATGATGCTGATTATCGGCCTGTTGCCGTTCGCATTTTTACTCAAGCCGGAATCCGGAGATGAAAAGCGTGGCCACTGAGCAGACAGCCCGGGCAGCGGAGGGCAACACAGTAACGGCAGCAGCCGGGAAAGAAAAAGCCGCGAAAATTCAGCCGGACTGGTGGCGGAAAACCTTCGCCGGAGGCGTGCTGGGGCTGGCACTGGCTTATGGGCTGGTGGGCATTTTCGCCTGGGCAGGTCCGGGCGGCATCAATGCAGGGGATAAAGTGCAGTTCAATATGTGGATGGTGGCACTGATCTGGCTGACGGTTTTCTCATTGACGTATTTATTCCGCACCGGTAACCGCGCACTGCTGTTTCTTGGTGGTGCAGCGGCTGCTGCTCATCTTTTGTTAGTGCTGGTGCGTGGGGTTATGTCATGAAAATCCGCAGCGATATTATCCGTGTCTATAAATCCCTGCATACCTGGGTCGGTATTACATCGGGCCTGTTATTATTTATCGGTTTTTTTGCCGGTGCACTGACCATGTTCAAGCAGCCTATCGATGCCTGGGTCAGTCCGCCACAGCAGAAACTCGCTCAGGTGAGCCCACAGCAGCTGGATGCATTGGTGCCTCAGGTTCTGCAGACGCATCCGGATGCTGCCCATGGCTTTACACTGTATTTAACCGATGAAGCGCAGGTATCTGCTCCCATGGTGTGGGAAAAGCATGACCCACAGGAAGCTGGCGGACATCATCACCGCCTGGAACTGGACGCAGATATGTGGCATGCCACGCTGGATGATAATAATCAGCTGGTGGCCGAGCAGGTACAGCCATCAAAACTCGGTGCCCTGATTGATATGCTGCATCGTACCGGCGGTTTTCCGGATGAACATACGGGGATTTATTTACTGGGTATTGCCGGGGCGCTGTATTTTATTGCCCTGATATCCGGATTAATTATTTTACTGCCTTCACTGGTTAAAGATTTTTTTGCCGTGCGTGCCGGCAAAAACCGTAAACGCTTCTGGCTCGATGCGCACAATGTCATTGGCATCACCAGTCTGCCGTTTCATCTGATTATTGCCCTGACTGTGGTGGTGTTTGCGTTTCATGATGAGTTGTACGATGGCTTGCAGGGTGTAGTGTATCAGGAACAACCTATGTTCCAGCGCGGGGGCGCTCCGGGTGGTCAGAAGCCACAACCCGGCGCTGAGCAGGAACTGGCGCCACCGTCACAGATTATTGCCAGGCTGAAAGAAGCCGCACCGGATTTTCAGCCCACACAATTAATGTATATGGGCATGAGTGGACCGCGTCCGGTTGTCCGTGCTTTTCTTTATAATCCCGATTATTTAGTTCGTGGACCTGTCACCGGTTTTATGCTGATTGACCCTCGTTCCGGAAACATTATTAACGACAATTATATGCCGGGGCAGGGAAATGTGTGGATAGAAACCGTGATGCACTTTTTTGCTCTGCATTTCGGCAGTTTTGGCGGCACGCCGGTGCGCTGGGTATATTTCTTTTTAGGACTAAGTGGCGCGTTTCTGTTTTACTCCGGTAATTTACTGTGGGTGGAAAGCCGGCGTAAAAAACAGAAGCGGGATCAGCCTGTACCACAACAGCAACTTAATACACGCTTAATGGCGTCAGCCACGGTCGGTATTGCGCTGGGCTGTATGGCTGGCGTGGCCGCCGCTATGGTAGCAGGGAAATGGGCAACGGCATTCGGGGCTGAGAATGTTAACGCGTTATACCCGGCCATGTATTACGCGGTATTCCTCGCTTGTGTCATCTGGGCGTTCTGGCGTGGTGCCGCGAAAGCATCCGTACCGCTGTTAACGTTATGTGCCGCTTCCGCAGCCGCCATTCCTCTGACCAGCGTACTGGCGGTGATGGTACCGTCACTGGGGTTATGGGTGCATACCGGCGTGGAAACACTGTCGGTGGATATTACCTCAGCGCTTATGGCCGCCGCCTTGTTTTATGCCGCCAGACGTACCCACAGACGACTGAAAAATGCACCGGCCGATACGCTGTGGCACCTTGATGACGGAGACCCGGTCAGTCAACAGGGCGTGAATCAGCCAGGCTGAAGATTGGCAATTCCCGCAATAGGGCATAAAAAAGCCTGGTATTAGCCAGGCTTTTTTATGCCGACGTCTCAGTTAAATGCTTCAGGCTTCAGTTACGGGTGAGTTCAAAGCGGTTAAGAAAATGATCCAGAATCCAGGCGGCAATCAATACCAGGGTGACGGCAACGACCACCGACGTGAAGCGGTAAGCCGCGGAATATAAAATATCGTCCGTTGGCGACAGGTACTGACCAAACAAAATACCTATGGTGGTCAGGGCGCCAAATCCTACTGCCGAGCCACTGCGTTCCAATAAATGCAGTTTGGCTGCAATCAGCACCGTCATAAACATGGCGATGACTACCAGCGCAAAATGCTGAATCAGGTCATTCATTAACAGTTGCATGGTGATCGCCAGTGCACAGCCATAGGCAACGCCTTTGGCACGGTTAATCGCACTGACAATCGACCCCTGGTATGTCATCGGAAACAGAATCAGCATGGTGGCTACCTGAGCCGATAGCGAATCGCGCAGATCAAATATCTGGAAAATAATATACGACAGGGTGGCCAGCGTAGCACCTAACAGGGTGCGGTGATTCAGCTGAGATGGCGTCAGCTGCAGTTTCGGCGGTGGTGGTGGCGTCTCATGTTCAGGAATAAGCCAATAAAGCACCACCGCACCGAATACCGAAATCGCCGTTGCCAGCATGGTGGATACCAGCATGTCATTCATGCTGGTGTCAGCATAACTGGAAAAGTGCAGTACGGTTGAAATCGTCACCAGCCCGGAAGCCCATAACAGAAAATAGGGGGTGCCAGCCATAAAACGGAAATGGTAACCGTAGACAAAAAACACGGCCGCAATCATCAGAGTGGGGTAAGGGTCCAGCAGAACTTTCAGTACCCAGATTTCGATAATATTCAGCAGGCCACCGACAATAAACTGAATGGCCACCATGCGATTGAACATAGGCACCATGCCCAGTAACAGCATGGGAAAAACGGCAAAGAAAATACCGTAAGGCCAGTTCATGATTTTGCACAGTGAAAATCCGATGCAGCTGCCCAGTGCAATACGTAACAGTCGGCGCTGCTCAAACGGCGTGAGGTTAGTGCTCATAATGCAATATCAATAAATGTAACGCAGCAGGCTGATGATGTGCATCTGCAGACTGCCGATCATCTGCATGATGCCACTGTCACTGGCGGCCAGCATAACCGTAGCGCGGGAGCCGGTAACCAGATATTGCGGCACCAGGGATTTATCCATCCCCACATACACACGTACCCGTTGTGCATCTCTTACCCAGCGATCACTGTCATCCGGGTGTGCCAGTAAACCATCGGCCTGTAACTGCCCCTGTGCGACCCCCAGGTCGCGACCTTCTAGCTGTGCGTCAAAGACTTCGCCGGGCACGGCATCAAACACGACCCAGGCTTTTACTTTATGATCAACATGGCTGAGACTTTTTTCGCGGAAATCAGCGGCTATCCGTTCTTTTCCGACCGTTACCAGCGACATCAGTGGCTGGTTAGCCTGTGCCTGTACGCCGGGCAATAATTGCAGGTTGGATATCACACCGGTTTCCGGCGCTTTAACATCACAGCGTGACAGGTTGAGCTGAGCCTGTTTTACATCGTTAATTGCGAGCCGGACACGCAGATTCTGTTCGCCCTGATCGCCGAGATTGACCCGCGCCGCGTTGCGGTTTTCAACCGCGGCGGCCAGCTGTGCTTTGGCCGCTTCTACCTGGGTCTCGGCGCGGTCTATTTCCTGCTGGCTGACCATATCTTTGGCCACCAGTTCGCGTATCCGGTTGAGCTCGCGGATCTGTTCTTTATGATTAACTTCGGCCTCACGCACATTGGCTTCGGCCTGCGCCAGTTGCGCTTTTAAAGTGGCATTGGTCTGATTGACTTCGCGCAGTGCCAGCTCGGCTTTTTCCAGTGCCAGCTCATAGTCCCGGGGATCAATCCGGAATAAAAGATCACCGGCTTTTACTGACGCATTGTTTTTAACCAGCACTTCTGTGACTTCCCCTGAGACCCTGGGCGCTACGCCGACGACAGGCCGCTGCAGCATGGAGTAGGATGTCATCGGGGTTGTCATGTCGGTAATCAGTATATAAATCAGGATAAGCAGAAACAGTATGCCTGCGCGTTTCATCCAGCGGTTAAAGTGCAGATCTGGTGTCATTTTTTGTCAGCCTGAGGAAGGTGATTGGCGTTTTCAATAATCTGGTTCAGGCATTCGTGTAATACCTGGCGTTGTTCGCGGTTTAATCCGCTGAGTAATTTCTGGCGGCCTTTTCTGGCCATGCTTTCCACATCACCGAGCATCTGTCTGCCTTTCGCGGTCAGCCATAATGTCCGGCGGCGGGCATCTTCCGCACAGGCCCTGCGCTCTATCAGTTGTGCATCTTCCAGATGCTGCAGTGTGCGCACCAGTGACGGTTGCTCTATGCCGATATCGGCTGCCAGTTCGCTCTGACTGCAACCTTCTCCCATACGGCCAAGATGCAACAGGGCAATCCAGCGTGACTGAGTCAGGCCGATGTCTTCCATATAGTGGTCAACGGTGTTACGCCAGTTGAAGGCAGCCCGGGCCAGCAACCAGCCAAGATTCTGTTCCATTAACAGCCTGTCTGCAGATAATTGGTTAGCATGCTAAGTAAAATAACATATACTTAGCATGCTAATCAATTTTTCTTGTGTTGCCGGTGGCAGCCCCTTTAGTCTTCCTGTGATGGTCAGGGTGCAGAAAGTTTATTGAGCATGGTTAACAGAAAGGTCTGGCCCGGCCGGTGCCAGCACACATCAGCCTGGAGAAGAAAGTGATAGAACGAAAAGACAGTGAAATTGATATTGGTCTGGGCCGCGAACAGTTAGTTATTCAGCGTAAGTACGACGCTGCCGGGGCATTGAATGACCTGATGATCGCGCTCTGGTTTCTGATCGGCAGTATCTTTTTTCTGGATGATAACCTGATGCGGACCGGTACCTGGCTGTTTGTGATTGGCAGTGCTCAGTTTTTGCTGAAACCCCTGATTAAGCTGATCGGCCTGATTCATATGCGGCGTTTCACCGAGCCACAGAATCCATCCGATTCTTAAGATGTTTTAAAACCTGCTCAAAAGCGGTCAGGTCGGTATAGCGCTCAGAGTCATGACTCTGATGGGTAATAAAAATGCCACCTGCCTGATGGATGCCGCCTTCAATCATCAGGTTGTCATGCAGACCGAAATCTTCAATGGTCAGGCCATCTCTGTCTGTCAGCTCTGACGGAGTGCGGGCGTGCTCATCGCTGCCGCCAAACATCTGCCGGGTCCGGTTGCTGAAAGGGGTGGCCACATTGGTGTAGCCGGCCAGAAATTTTCCCAGTCCACGGGCCAGTCCCAGTTCATACAGGGTGCCGGCATCTGCACTCGGTCCGCGGAAGGGAGTCAGGTTAGCAACGATGATATCAGCGCGCTGAATCAGGGCTTCGTTTTCACGGCTGATGGCAAACGCCAGGGATTCTCCTGCGCCCGGATGAACGTCATTGTCGATGGGAAACAGCCCTTCAAATCCATATGTCTGACAGAGACGTTTTTTGGCATCACCGGCCTGCCGGGCGTCCGGCAGAAAAACGTCCGGGCCGGCAAGGTAAATTGATTTCACGGCTGGGCTCTCCTGAATATTTCCTGTTCGTCTGGCAGCGCATTGAAGCACGTCTGTGAACAGGATTCAGCCATAAGGCGGGGATTACCATCTAAACAAATGATAATCATTTGCATTTAATAGGGTGTTCTGCTAGTTTTCTACAGTACCAAAATCAGTACTGCTGAGGATGCCCAACAGGAGGGGAGCTATGAATGCCTGTCTGCCAATATCGTTGCCGGAGACTCTGGCCGGAGAATCCTTTATCCGTACGCTGTCGGAACTGGGGCTGGCGTCCTGTGCTCCGGGCAGTAAGCGCTGGTGGCGCTCGGTGGCAGAGCTGGGTACGCCGCTGATTCTGTCGGATGGCTCAGGTGAGAGTCTGGTGACCTTTATATGGCGCGATCCGGCTGGTGAAAGGGCGCTATCCGATCTGCATCAGGTGTACATCGAGGTCAGTGGTCATACGCCTCACCCGGGCCGCAGTCCGACGCTGATGCAGCGTTACCGCAATACCGATGTGTGGTTCTGGCAGACACAGCTGCCGGATGACTGGCAAAGCAGCTACCGCATACTGCCGGCCCGTATTCATGAGCTGCCGCCGCGGCAGAGTGGTTTCCGTTCACCGTCTGATTATGCTCTGGCGGTGCGTAACTGGTGGATGCTGCTGGCGGGAACCCGGGGCTGCAGCGATCCGCTGAATCTTATTCCCCCACATACGGATGGCTGGGGGCAGCCGCTGTCTGCTTTGCAACTGCCTTTTGCCGATGTGCCGCTGAGCGAACAGAGTCTGATGGCCAGGCCGTTACCGGCGCGCGGTAAACTGCACCACTGGCGCTGGTATAACAGTCTGGGGGCGAACGAACGTGACGTCTGGCTGTACCGCAGTGGTCTGGCTGACAGTCAGCAACCTCTGCCGCTGGTGATTTTACTGGACGGTCAGCACTGGGCCGCCGACGCCGGATTTTTTGCCACCCTGGATCAGATGACCGCCCGCCACGAACTGCCGGCGGCGGTGTATCTGCTGATCGATGCGGTGGATGCCGATACCCGCTCCCGTGAGCTGGCCTGCAGCCCGGAATTCTGGCTCACCCTGCAGCAGGAGCTGTTGCCCCAGGCACAGCGTCTGCAGCCGTTCAGTGACGATCCGCAGAAGACCGTGATTGCCGGCCAGCATTTTGGCGGACTGGCGGCGCTCTATGCCGCACTCAACTGGCCGCAGCGTTTTGGCGCTGTACTGAGCCAGTCCGGCGCGTTCTGGTGGCCGGATGTGAATGAGGTGGCGGTGAATGGTTGTCTCTGCAAAGACGTGAAAGCCGCGGGCGGACGCCGCTATAACATGAAAGTCGAGCTGCAGACTGGTTCTGCAGAAAAACAGCTTAATCCGCTGAATCAGGCCATGTATAAAGCCCTGCAGGCCGCCGGTGCGCGTATTGAGTATCATCAGTACAGCGGCGGTCATGACTGGCTGTGCTGGCGCAGCGGGTTATTTAAAGGACTGAAAAACCTGCTGGCATAAGCTGCAGCTGGCGGCGGGTAACCACCGCCGCAGAGGTGGTCAGCCGATTTTCTCGACCTGTACATCCTGATAAACCGGCAGCACAGCCGGGCCGAACTGGTTGTAGACCGCCACATCGGTCGCGTCGCGGCCATAACCTATGGTGACGTAGCCACCGCGCATTTCCGGCTGAGTGGCATCAAAGGTATACCAGCGGCCGTTCACATAGGCTTCAAACCAGGCGTGCATGTCCATAGGCTCCAGACCATACAGATAGCCCACCACCAGACGTGCCGGAATGCTCAGACTGCGGCACAGCGCAATCCCCAGATGAGACAGATCACGGCACACGCCCTGTCCGCGGGTATTAACCTCAGCTGCTGATACCGGCACATCACTGGTGCCGGGCGCATAAGTAATATTATCGCGCAACCAGGATTCAATCGCTTTGACCTGGTCATATCCCAACAGCTGACCACTGACTATCTCGGTGGCCATCTGGCAGAAGCGATCCGATTCGCAATAACGGCTGGGTAACAGGTAACCGAGTACGTCGTTGGGCAGATCAGACACATCCACAAAAGGCGCTCCGGGTGCCTGATCCATCTGATCAGCAGTTTCGACCTCAGCTGAGGTATAGACTGAGAAAGGCCCCGGAGGCGTGACCAGCCGCTGACTCAGGTTGCCGAAGCTGTCAGCGTATTCAAACACCGGGATATTAGGCTCCAGCCGGTACTCTTCTTTCGCAACCCACTGCTGGGCTCCGCTGCGCAGACGTAGCATTAATATAAAAGGTGTCGGAATCGTGATATCAAACTTCATCTCGCAGTGTGTGCGCAGCCACATAAATAACTCCCGCCGTTGAATGTCTGTTTATCTGATCAGTGACCAGCCGGCGGTCTGATGCTCTGTGGATGGTTATACACGGCCATCCATGATGATGTCAGGAGCAGGCCGGTTAAGCGGCTGGTGATAAGAGGCTGTGATGTCGGTTGTCTGTGATGGTTCCGGGCGTTTAATGGCTGATCTGACCTGAACCTGTGTTAACGGCAAGCCGTGGCCCGTAAGCAGACAGGCACCACTGTACCATTTTTGATCAGTGTGTCAAAAATACAGTGACTGAATACCGGTGTTTTCAGGCGGGCAGCCATTAAAGTAAACCTGATACAGGATCGCTGTAATCAGACGCATCAGTTTAAGGCTGCACATGAGACGGCGTTATTGCTGATTTATTACTGATAAAAAACATACGGCAAATCGTCAATCCGGTATTTTTATTTGTGACACCAGTCACCGGATAAACATTCAATAATGGATTTTAAATGCGTATCTGGCGGAATATTTTCGCCGGATATTAATGGCTGTGCGCCATTAATAAAAGTACCCATACCAAACCAATGCCAGTAATCGCTTGTACTGGTATTTCGGTACTTAAGTACCTTTATGCAAGTGCCTTTATGTAAGTACCGTTATGGCGTGTTTTTATATGAGCGCTGAAAAGCGCTTCTGATTCAGCACCGGATTGATTTTTTGATCTGCCTGTATTTATGCAGGAGATAAGACATTTTATTGACTGGAGTACCAATATACGAGATACGCGATACGCGATACGCGGGTACGCGCTGTGTAAAAACAAAGGAAATGTTGATGAGTTTATTTAATATGAATGCTGTTAATGTAACCCAGGCCGGGGATAAAAACAGTCGCCGCCCAGGCGTTAAAAAATCGCTGCTGATACTGTTGCCGGCTGTCGTGGTGACGGCCTGCGGCGGAGGTGGTGGCTCAGGCTCATCATCTTCCGGCGGAGGAGCGGCACGCAGTAATACCGCACATTTTGTATTTGACTGTGATTTAAACGGCGCCAATGGACAACTGGATATGGATGTTGAAATTGTATCCGATTACGGAATTACCTGGGGTGGGGGCAGCAATCCTGATATTACCGGTGTGATCGGTACCGGCAGCTATACCTTATATACTTACGGTCAGCTGGTTTCTAATACTGCCTATTATACCTTCACTGGTGAAAACAACTTCGCGGATTTTGTTGATCATTACTACAACGAACGCTTCCGTGTGCAGTGGCAGGAAACCCAGGACAGTCTGATTATGATTGTGAATCCCTTTGGTCCCGGGCCCACTCAGCATAGCTGCCAGCTGACTGACAGCTATTATAATTAACCGCTGTTGCAGCCCCCTGGATCGTGACGCCAGGGTGTTGTTATATCAGTAACCGCACAGCAAAGCTCTTAACTGATGATTAATCCCGGCTGATACGGGACGTCGACGCATTGCCGGGAACATGAAAAGTAAAGAAAGCAAGCAATGCGATGATCAGACCAGTGAATGCACAGGAACCCAGGTAGATGGTGTATTCTTCCGGCTTGGTGATTTCAACGTCATAATTTTCGTTGTACAGCTCATCCGTGACATTCCACACTTCGTCATTACTGAGATTGTCCAGCTGGCCATTAAGCTGACTGAATTTATCGGATTCCGGGTGTTCCTGCAGATAAAGCGTGAGCGCTTTCTGAGTTTTTTCCCGGTTGACGGCGTTATAGACCATCGGGGCCGGGAAAGCCACGGCTTCTGATATGGCAAATAAGGGTTCCGATATTGCCAGGTCCTCACTCAACGCGATGTTGGACAGTTCGAAGGCGCCCTGTGAAATAACAGAAGCCAGAATAAACCAGGTAAAACCGATAAAGACCGGAGAGCGGAAGCGGGCGGCCCATGTTTTCGCGTTTTTTGAGTCAGACGGAGTCATAGTAATCCTTAAGTGTTGGCGTGCAGAATTATCCGCTTCTGCACTGTGTGAACGGCAAACAGGCCATGATTATAAAACTGTACCCCGGGATTAAATGTGCGTCAGGTCAGTAATCTGGCAGGGAATGGACTCTCATGACGGCCAGTCACCTGTTGTTATCTATTCCTGGTTCTTATCTATTCCCTGTTCTTATCTATTCATAGTACCCGCAATAACCTTCGCGGCTGTCACCGCATACGGTGTTCAGCGTGCGGCTATTAACGCGGTGGCTGTAACAGTGTTTTTCGAGGCGGGTGACGGCAGTGTTGTATTGTCCGAGCAGGCGGTTAATTTTGTCCGCGGCAAGGTTATGGACGTCAACGAATTTATTATGCCGTGTCCCTGCAGCCCGGTATTGGTCGATCAGCGCGTTGCGTTCAGAGCCGCTGCTATGATTAATTTCCCACTCCAGCTGCTGCATCTGACGTTCAAATTCATCTATATATTCCTGTGCTTCTTCCATCACGTCTTTCAGTTTTTCTATTGCTGCCTGTTTTTTTGCCGCCGTTTCTTCATAAGCGATACAGTCGCGCAATCCCTGTTCCGTGAGAAAAGTGTCTGCTCTGGCCGGCAGTGAGAGGAAAGACAGGTTAACACCGCAGATAAGCATCAGTGTGGTTATCAGGTGGGGATAAAGTCGATTGTCACTGGCCAGTCTGTTGTTCATAAACCCGGTACTCTCTTCCTGTTCTATCACTATATTCAGGCTAAGTGAGACTGGGGATATGAATCTGGATCAATAAATCAGGTGGGAAAACAGCCGCTCTTAAGCGAGCGGCGTCAGGACGGAAGGACTGGTGTGTTTATTGTGCCTGCAGCAGCGTCAGGTACTGAGGGGCAATGTCGGCGGCACAATAGGCCAGGCCCAGTTTATTCATAAAGTCCATACGGTCACATTTGAACGGGTCCAGTTCCGGCATGGTGTGCCCGTATTCCTTATACAGTTCTTTGAGCCATAACAGATACAGGTTGCCCGGTTCCAGCACCAGAGCCGCGGCCCCGGCGTCGGTGATCACCTGTTTATTCAGCTCATCGGGTAACTCCAGCTGAAGCACCACCGGAGTTTCCTGTTGTTGCAGATACATGCTGCGGGTGTGGGCTTTCTGGTTGGCCCAGAAATACGCCAGCTCCCGGCTCTGGGTAACAAACAGCGGGTCTTTATGATCGCTGGTGTCGTGACCAATGGTTCCCAGCGTTTTCATTTGCCGTTCCATCAGTTCGGTATCACCGGAGCCTTTCAGCCCTTCTGCTTTGATGGCATCAACCAGTCCGGAGGCGGTGCCGTGATACCAGACATTTGAGGTCGCAAAGCCGTCTGCAGACAGCAGCGTGGCTGCGTCTTTGAGAAAATCAGGGGTGGTAAATTCTTTCATACGGTTCACTTCCGGGTCGGAGCCGGTCACACCATGCATAACCGGGTGTGGATGGCGTTTTACTTACAGTGTTTTTACGAGGCGCGCATTGTACCAGCTGGCGCCGGTTTTTCAGCTTTTTTGCCGGTAAGCCCGGATCTGACCATACAGCAGCAGGTAGATGACTGAACACAGAAGTGACACCGCGGTTCCTGCGTGCAGCCCCAGCGCCGGGTACAGATGCACTACAGCCAGAGCGTAGACCGCCAGTGCGCCGATGCCATCCGGATAATGTTTGATGGTGCAGCTGAGTACACGGGCGCCGTGACTGATATGCAGAATCAGGATCAGTGGAAAGAAGCTCACCGGGAAGGCTGCCAGCAGACCGGCCCGGGCCGGGCCCAGAACATCAGCCAGTGCGGTAATCAGCAGAATCGAGGCGGTCGCAATGGAAGCGCGGAATAACAGGGTAGCGGTTTTACCGGCCAGCAGCTGACTCAGACGGTTTTGTGGTGCTGCTTCGTTATCAATGTGAGTTTCCGGAATATGTCGGAACAGGGTGCGGAACAGCATAATGGCGGCGGCAACCACAGCCAGACTGAGCCCCGGGACCGGGGGCAGGTACTGCAGCAGGTAAGACGCCGCAAAGAAACAGCCGAAGCCACTGAGCATGGCCAGCGGTAGCCAGCGCAGCGCCGGCAAACGGCGGATCACCAGCCAATAGCCAAACGCCAGACAGATGGCTGAACTGAGTCCGGAGAGCGTGTAGACCGCGCTTTCGGCGGCAAAGTCAGCGCCCTGCTGCCAGCCGAAAAAGTACAGAGCAATAGCAGTACCAAGAGGAAACCCGGCCAGTAATCCGGCGTGGCGCGGGCTCATCCGCTCGGCTACTTTCGCCAGCAGCAGCACCGTCAGAAACGTAATCAGAATTTTGGCGAGAATCAGCAAGGTAACCGGCCTGTGCGAGTGAAAAAGCGGAGTTTATCAACTTTGTCCACTTTGACCTATGGGTGGTTTTACCAGTGCCGGCAGCGGGCGGTTAACCAGATCCTCAGATCAGCGCCCGGGCTATATGCTGTGCGGTCTGCGCTGTCCTGACCCCTGATCAGCGCCGGGACAGTGGTGTCTGATGGTGCCTTCTTTCAGAAACATCATTCACCGGCCAGGGTGGCGTTTTATTGTCACACCTGTGATCAGCGGTACTTTACTGATTCTTCTGTGCTGAGTCCTGTATCACCGCCTGATCGCGCATCCTGGTTATCCGCAGCGCTGGCTGTAACGGCAGATAAATCCGCTGGTGGCGGTTGCGCTGTGCCCGTTATAATCGCGCCATGATGTCTTCGTCGTGTGATACTTCTTCCTCCGCTAAGCTTGCCTCCGATACCTTGCTGGTGATTGGTTACGTCTGGCCCGAGCCCTGCTCATCGGCCGCCGGCAGCCGTATGCTGCAGCTGATCCGTGCCTTCCAGCAGGCAGGGTATCAGGTGGTGTATGCCTCGCCGGCAGAATACAGTGATCACGCCGCCGATCTGGCAGCGCTGCACATCCGCACACAACGCATTGCGGTGAATGATCCGGCGTTTGATCATTTTCTGCAGGCGCTGAATCCGGCCGTGGTGATGTTCGACCGTTTTATGATGGAAGAGCAGTTTGGCTGGCGGGTGGAAAACTGCTGCCCGGCAGCGGTCCGCATTCTGGATACGGAAGATCTGCATTCGCTGCGCCATGCGCGGCATGCGATGCTGAAAGCGGGGGCCACCTCCGGCGCGCTCTTTCCGCCGGCACAATTTGCCCACAGCGAACTGGCGGTGCGGGAAATCGCCGCTATTCTGCGCTGTGACCTCAGCCTGATTATTTCTGAGGCGGAAATGCAGTGGTTGCAGCAGCAGTTTCAGGTGCCGGCTTCGCAACTCTTGTACCTGCCTTTTATGGAAACAGAGCAGCCGCGCTCAGAATGGCCTGATTTTTCACAGCGCCGTCATTTTATTTCCATCGGTAATTTCCGCCATGAACCCAACTGGGATGCGGTACGCTATCTGAAAGAAGATATCTGGCCACAGATCCGGCAACAGTTACCGTCTGCGGAATTACATATTTATGGTGCCTATCCGCCGAAAAAGGCCACTCAGCTGCACAATGATAAACAGGGCTTTCTGGTGAAAGGCTGGGCTCCGGATGCCCTGACTGTGATATCGGCTGCGCGGGTATTGCTGGCGCCGCTGAGGTTTGGTGCCGGCCTGAAAGGTAAACTGCTGGATGCGGCGAACGCCGGCACACCGGCGGTCACAACCCCGCTCGGTGCCGAAGGCATGTATCTGTCGGAGGAACCCTGTGCACGGGTGGCGGACAGCGCGGAGGCTCTGGCGGCCAACGCGGTGTCTCTGTATCAGGATGAACGCGAATGGCAGAAACTCAGTGACCGCGGGCGCCGGTTAATCGCAGCGCGCTTTGATTTTTCCATTCATGCTCCGAGGTTATGCGCTGCCCTCAAGCAGGTTATGGCCGATGTTACGGCTCACCGCCAACAGCATTTTTACGGCATGATGCTGCGCCATCACAGCCTGAAAAGTACTCAATACATGGCACAATGGATTGAAGCCAAAAACCGTCTTAAACAAGAGAATCCGTCATGACTGCAGAGAATCCCAATCGTCATCTTAATGGCGTCACCCTGGAACAGATACTGAATCAGCTGGTGGAGGCATTCGGCTGGGAGACAATGGGCGAACTGGTGCGGATTAATTGTTTCCGGTCTGATCCCGGTATTAAGTCCAGCCTCAAGTTTCTGCGCAAAACTCCCTGGGCCAGAAGTCAGGTAGAGACGGTTTATATCGGATTCAAAGAAGGTGAGACGGTCGGCCGTATCCGCCAGCGGCTGAAACAACAGCAGCGGCCTGCAGCAAGGCAACAAAAGAAACCCCTGCCACAGCAGAACACACAGCAGAACAATAAAGCGGTTCCGGACCCCTGGGCAAAAGCCAAGAAAAACAGCGATCAGTAAACCCGGCGCAGCCGCAAAGCGGGTGACCAGGTTATCCCATGGTCACAATGGCTTTACGGAATTTAGCCAGTGCAATGCTGTAAAACACCGCACCAATCCCCGCCAGAATCACTAACTCCTGCCACACATTCTGCAGTCCGGCGCCACGGTACAGAATATTCTGCGCCAGGGTGACAAAATGCGTTGATGGTGAAAACATCATAATACGCTGCAGAAAGACCGGCATGCTTTCCTGTGGCGTAGTCCCGCCGGACAGTAAATACATAATGATCACAATGGGAATCAGCAGCAGAGCGAACTGCGCCATGGAGTTGGTGAGGATGCCCAGCATAATTCCCAGTGAGGTCACCGAAAACAGGTACAGAACACAGGCAAAAATATACAGCAACAACGAGCCCTGTACCGGTACGTCCAGCCACCAGTTAACGACCAGTTGCAGTGAGAGCACCGACGCCACCAGAATCACCAGGCTGTTGGCCCAGATTTTCGCCAGCATAATTTCTGCCGGTGTAACCGGCATCACCAGCAGGTGCTCTACGGTGCCGTGTTCGCGCTCACGGATTAATGCCGCACCGGTAAGAATCACACCAAGAATGGTAATACTGTTAATCACCTGCATCAGTGAATTGAACCATACTGACGACGAATTCGGATTAAAGAGTTTACGGATACGGGTTTTGACCGGCAGCAGATCATCAAGCTGAGTCCCGGGTGACAGGGCATTAATGGCTTCGCGCTGAATAATCTGCTCAATATAGTTAGCGCCGTTACCGGCCTGGGCAATGGCGGTGGCATCCACCAGTACCTGTACCTCTGGCTGATGACCTGCCAGTACGTCTTTTTCAAAACGTGGCGGAAAAGAAACGATAAACAGGTAGTCGCCCTGATCGAGACCGGCTTCGATATCACTGGCGGCAATTTCCTGCGGCGTTTTGAACTGCGGTGGTAATAACGCAGCAGTAATATTGCGCGACAGGGCCGACTGGTCTTCATCCACCACGGCGACTGCTGCATTATCCACGTCGTAATCCACGCCATTGGCAACGGAATACACCGCAATGGAAAAAATATACACGATCAGCAACATCAGAACCGGGTCGGAGCGCAGGCTGAAAAGTTCTTTTAAACCCAGTTCACGGACATTTTTAAGGTTCATCAGGCCTCCTGTTTTTTAAGGCCCAGCCAGGCACAGCCGGTGAAAATCAGAATAAAGATCCCCAGTGCCACATAGTTCGGCCAGAGTTCATGCAGCGGCAGTCCTTTGGTAAAAGAGCCGATGCTGATCTGCTGGAACCAGGAGGACGGAAAGGCCGTGCCAATAACGTAACCCGGACCGGATAACGAGGAAACCGGAGACAGCAGCCCTGAGAAGTTGACCGCCGGCAGTACGCTTAAAATCACAGAAGCGAAAATGGCAGCAACCTGGGTTTTGGTAAAGGTCGAAATAACCATACCGAACCCGGTGGTAGCGGTTACATACATGAGAGCGCCCAGAGATAAGGCAAAAATATTGCCCCTGACCGGTAAACCAAACAGAGTAGTTGCCATAATCAGCAGAGTGATATAACTGAGAAATGAAATCGCCACATAGGGCGCCTGTTTGCCCAGCAGAAACTCCAGCCGTGACACTGGTGTGGAATAAAAATTGGCGATGGAGCCGGTTTCTTTTTCCCGCACAATACCGACTGCTGTCATCATGGCCGGAATCAGTGCCAGCATCAGCATGATCACACCGGGGACAATGGAATACACACTTTTGAAGGCCTGATTATATTCAAACCGGTTCTCAACATTGACCGGATAGGATACGTTGCTGGCCAGCGCATTTTCGGCAGAAATCTGCTGCAGCTCCTGCAACAGCAGGCCCTGAATGTAGCCGGATGTGGTTTCTGCCTTAAAAGGCATGGCCCCATCAATGGTGATGCCCAGTTCCGGTTCCCAGCCAAGAATAAAATGCTTACCAAAATCCGGTGGAATCTCAATCAATAGCGTCAGCTTGCCGGTGCGCATTTTTTCAATGGCATCGTCGCGGGAAGCAGGCGAGGCCTGCTGTTCAAAATACCGCGACCCTGACAGACCTTCCGTCAACAGGCGGCTTTCACGCGACTGATCATGATCAATGATGGCATAGCGGATATTTTCCACATCAAAGGTAATGCCGTAGCCAAAGGTGATCATAAGAATCAGTGGTCCGAACAGAGCAAAAATCAGACGGATAGGGTCGCGCTGAATTTCCAGACTTTCGCGCCAGGCGTAGGCCCACCAACGACGGAAATTGAACCCCCTGCGCTGAGGCTGTGCTGCAGCCGCTTCCGTGCCGGGATTATCCAGCTCGCCGGCGGCATCATCAGGGGCGGTGTTTTCTTCAATACCGGCGGCCTCTTTCAGATAATCAACGAAGGCTTCTTCCAGAGAATCACTGCCACGTTGCCGGGCCAGTGTTGTGGGTTGACCCACGGCCAGTACCTTACCGGCATGCATCAGAGAGATACGGTCGCAGCGTTCCGCCTCGTTCATAAAGTGGGTGGAAATAAAAATGGTGACGCCTTTGTTGCGTGATAAATCCACCAGATGGGTCCAGAACTGGTCCCGTGCCACCGGGTCAACGCCGGACGTGGGCTCATCCAGAATCAGAATATCCGGATCGTGCAGCACCGCGACTGCCAGTTGCAGACGCTGACGGATGCCCAGCGGCAGACTGGCGGGCTGTTGTTCAGCCACTTCCTGCAGGCCGAATTCCTCCATTACAGTTTCAATCCGCCGGGCGGATTTTTCTTCCCCCAGGGCGTAAAGACGGGCATGCAGTTCCAGGTTACGGCGCACGGAAATTTCTGCGTACAGAGAAAAACTCTGTGACATATAACCTACGCGCTTACGGGTTTCGAGATCATCCGCTTCCGGTAACTGGCCGAATAAACGGGCTTCACCGGACGTGAAGGGCAGCAGCCCGGTGAGCATCTTCATGGTGGTGGTTTTGCCACAGCCATTGGACCCCAGAAAACCAAAAATTTCGCCGCGCTGAATTTCAAACGAGACATCATCAACGGCGGTGAAATCACCGAATTTACGCGTTAAATGCGAGGCCTGAATAGCAGGCTCTGCATCGGATTCATTGATTGGCGGAACCTCTACTCCGGTATGACCATCGCGTTTTTCCGGCGGTAATAATGCAATAAAAGCTTCTTCCAGTGTGTCTTTTGCGGTGCGCTGCAGTAATGACTGAGGCGTACCGGTGGCGATGACTTTGCCATCGTCCATAGCGGCCAGCCAGTCGAATTGCTGGGCTTCTTCCATATAGGCGGTCGCCACCAGAACACTCATCTGCGGGCGCTGTCGGCGGATATCGCTGATCAGCTGCCAGAATTGCTGGCGCGATAAAGGGTCAACCCCGGTGGTGGGCTCATCAAGAATTAACAGGTCCGGGTCATGAATTAATGCACAGCACAGACCGAGTTTCTGTTTCATACCGCCAGACAGTTTGCCTGCCGGACGCTCCAGAAAAGGGTCCAGTCCGGTCGCCCGGGTCAGCTGCAGAATACGCTGCCGGCGTTCTTCGGCATCCTGGCCAAACAGGTTGCCAAAGAAGTTCAGGTTTTCCGCCACGCTCAGGGTCGGGTAGAGGTTTTTTCCCAGACCCTGTGGCATGTAAGCAATGCGGGGCTGGTTGCGGCGGCGGTGAGCGTTATCGCCGATATCGCCATCCAGCACAGTGACCTGATTGGCTCCGCTGTGCTGGCCGGGCTGAATTTTGCGGGTACCGGATATAATAGCGAGCAGGGTGGATTTACCAACCCCGTCGGGACCGATGAAGCCGGCCATGACACCGGCAGGAACCGTCAGACTGATGTCATCGGCAGCGATGGTGTCACCGTAACGGTGGGTCAGATTCTGGACCTGTGCGACGTCCGTCATGCTTTACTCCAGGGAACCATAGAATGCATTACCGTCAGTGATTATTCGCTGACGGGGGCAGGTCTGGGTAAAGGTTTACTGAGTTCTTCCGTCCAGGGTATACGGCTGTCGGTACGCACATAACCCATGCCGCGGATACCGGTTTTGACCAGCTCTTCGTAGGTTTTCAGCAAATCCGGACGGATACTGAGTTTGACGCGGAACATCAGGTTATTGCGCTGCTCACTGGTTTCCACCGATTTGGGCGTAAACTGGGCGTCAGTGGCCACAAAGGAAACCTGAGCCGGAATAACATATTCCGGGATGGGGTCGAGAACCAGTTTGGCTTCATCGTTGAGGCTCAGCTTACCGGCCACCGTGGCGGGCAGAAATACCGTCATATAGACATCACTGATATCCAGAATGGTGACCACCCGTCCGCCAGCGGATAAGACTTCACCGGCCTGGGCCAGCACGTATTGAATGCGGCCGTCTCTGGGCGCTTTGATATCGGTATCTTCCAGCAGCGTCATCAGTTCGGCACGGGCAGCACGGGCCGCTTCGGTACTGGCCTGGGCGCGGTTCGCCGTGGCTTTGCTGAGGCGCAGGGCGGCTTTGGCCGAATCATATTGGGTCTGCGCCTGATCCAGGGTTTCCTGTGGTGCGACACCTTTGGCAAACATGGATTTTGCCCGTTTCAGTTCACTGTCTGCCAGCTTCAGCTGGGCCTGGCGCTGTTCTACGCCGGCATCGGCTTCTTCATAGGCCAGCTCGGCGGCGGCAATCTGAGCTTCGGCTTCGCGCTTACGGGCCAGCAACTGTTGATTGTCCATGCGCACCAGCAGATCACCTTTGTGCACCAGCTGACCTTCACTGACCAGCACCTCGGCGACACGCCCGGCGGTTTTGGTCGCCACCTGAACCTGTTCCGCTTCCAGACGGCCATTGGTGCTGTACAGACCTTCAGGTAACGGGTCGCCCTTCAGCCAGTGCCAGCCAACGGCCACGGCAGCAACAATGATAATCAACAGGGGGATGAGCAGAGTCTTTCTGTTCATTAGCGGGCTCCGGAAATAATCAATATGGGCACTTTAACGGATTTTCTCAGATTCGCTATTGATAAAAGCCCGGTTGCCCGGCAAAAAATCAAAAACGTCACAGATATGAAATACAGAACACCATACTGACACATTCCCCGCCAGGCATTCGTTCAGATAATGAAACAAAGCGTTATTATTTATTGACGGATGCCCGGCACTTTGAGGTTGTGAAAAAAGCGTGCGGATATACCGTGCATAAAAATACTCAGCAGTATGGTCAGTACAGTCGTGGCAAATAATTCCTTGTGGCTGTCAGCGTCAAGGCCGATCTGTTCTGAAACCAGTAACAGATAAATAATACTGGCGATGCCACGTGGACCGAACCAGGAGAGAAACAGGCGGGCCTGAAAGGGCAGACCTGAACCGGTTAACGAAATAAAAACCGGCAGTATGCGCATCAGTGTGAGTGCAAACAGAGCAAATATCAGGCTTTTTAACGAAATATCTGCCAGTGCACCGGGAACGAATATCATACCGAAGAAAAAGAACACCAGCAGGCTGAGCAGCTGTCCTTCGGCCTCGTTAAACTCTTTCAGACGTGACTGCACTTTTTTGTAGCCGGATTGCATCAGCAGGCCAGCGACAAAGGCGGCAATAAAGCCATTGCCATTCAGTGCTTCTGCGCCTGAGTAGGCCAGCAGCGCCAGTGCAATGGCCGCCAGACGCTGATACATAGGCGTAATCAGCTGGTGGCTGTAAGCAAAATGCACCAGCCAGCCGCCGGCGCGGCCACTGATGACCCCCCACAGTGTGCCGATCAGAAACTGTTCACTGATAAACAGCAGCCAGTACCAGTGATCCACATCATTGCCGCCCTGTTGATTCAGGCCGACAAACAGGGCCAGCACAAACAGCAGTATTGGCAGGGCGATGCCGTCATTGAGACCGCTTTCCACGGTAATTGAGTGACGCAGGGATTCATCAATATCTTTGCGGCCAAAAATCGACTGCGCCAAAGCGGCGTCAGTGGGGGTAAGAATGATGGCCAGTAACATCGCCATCAGCCAGCCGGACGCAAACATGGCCTGAGAAACCAGGGTGCCGAAGACAATGGTCAGGGGCAGACCGATGGCCAGTAAACGCACGGGAAGAATTTCGAATTTTACCAGATGCGACAGCTTGATCTGACTGGCATCGGTAAACAGAATCAGTGCCAGGCAGACTTCCGCCAACAGCATCAGGTTGTGGCCTTCGTGATTAAAATCCGCCAGATTCAGTCCCAGTGGTCCCACCAGAATTCCGAGGGCGGTAAACAGCATGGGCGCCGTAAATGCCTTTTCTTCGGTCCAGCGGGACAGCAGTGCGTATGAAAAAACGGCACCTGCCAGAATCAGCGCCAGCGGGGTGTTGAGCATAGTCAGTCATCTTCCCAGATAACGCGCAGTGGTTCGCCAAAATCGTCGTAAATAATCTTTTTGCGCGGTTGTTTCGGACGGTTGCCGGATGCCGGTTTTTTACCCGTTTGGCGCCTTTGCTCTTTGCGCAGTTCCAGTGTTTTCAGCACATCCGCCAGGGGCGTACGGGATTCCCGGGGCTTTTCAAATCCCAGTGAACGATCGTTATAACGACCATCCACCAGTCCGCTTTCACCCCGGTCAACCTGCCTGACTTCGCCGCCGTGATCGAGGAAATCCCGGACTTCCTGATCCAGCTGTTCACGCAGTTCTCGTTTGCTCCGGTGTTTCTTCATATCTGTGCCGGGAATGTCATCATAAGCGACCAGTATAGAGGATAGCAGGATAATAAAAATCCCCGGCGTGGTTTCTGCTGGTCTGTGCGCGGAATTATCCCGGGGATGGTGTGGGTTTTTGCAGACTGTACTGATGGTTTTATTGCGGGGCCGGGTCAGCCTGTTGTTCGCCGTTGCAAGAAATAGCGTATGGTCAGCAGCACGGCAGCAATAAGATACAGCGCGGCCAGCGTCCATTTAAGCGTGGCGGCACTGCCGGCAATCAATACCCAGGGATCACCGGGCTGTGATTGCAGCGTCAGCCAGGGCTCATGGATGGTATTTTCCACCACATCCATCAGCGCCATGATGACAGCGGGCCAGAGCATAACGGACCAGCGCGCAGACATCTGATTGAGATTCATCAGCCAGGCGGTCAGTGACAACGCCAGCAGCCCGTACCACAGGGGATGAATATGATCATAAGTAAAGTGATTCTGCAGAGCCGTCAGTTGTTGCGTGCTGATACTGTTCAGCAGAGCCAGAAAGTCGCTGGCTGAATAGCAGAACTGGAAACGGAACAACAGAGCTTCGGCATCGCCACTGTGCAGCGTGCGCGCGATCATCGTTTGTGAAATGGCGTAAATCAGCAGTGACAGCAGGGCAGGGAGCGGATGGCCCAGCCAGCGGCGGAGTGTATTCATAGAATTCCTTTTCTTTGTTTACTGTGTCTGTGTTCTCTTTGCCTGTATTTCTGGGTCTGTGTTTTATCCCGGGGTGTGATCCATGTAAAAGACGAGGCTGCCACAAAGCGTCACAGTTGCCCGGTAGCCATTGGTCAGGTGGCGGCTGGCACAGCCGCGTGAGATAACAGGGCCTGAACACTGATGTTCAGGATGACTCATCTGCAGGATAAGGAAAAGACCCTTGCCAAAGCAAAAAACGGATCAGCGCCCGGCGACATATTTCCGGCTGCGCGGCAAAGTCCGCGTGACATACCTGCTGGGGATTATATTCGTGCTGGTCGGCCTGACGGCCATGGTATCCATGTCCGGCATGACACTGCTGCGCTGGCTGGACAGTCAGCAATGGACGCCGGTCGCGGCCCGGCTTGAGACGCTGAAGCTCGATACCCGCCGCGGGGAAGATAATGACAGCTATTACGTTATCAGCCGTTATCACTATCAGTTTGGTGGCCGCCGCTACACAGGCTCAGAAACATCCATCAACCGTGGCTACGATAATCTCGATGACTTCTGGCACGCCCTGTACAGCCGGCTGGAGCGTCAGCAGGCCGCCGGCACCCTGCAGGCCTGGGTAAATCCGCAGAATCCGTCGCAGGCGGTGCTGGATCGTACTCTGCGTGGCAGTGTGTTGCTGTTTTCCGGCATATTCGGACTGCTGTTTATTGCCTTCGGCGCGGCGGTATTGTGGACCGGGCGGCGTGGGCAAAGCAAAAGCCGGCGTTACGCTGCCCTGATGGCCGGTCTGTCTGAAGGACAGGTGGATGAGGCCAGTACCCGGCCCTTCCGTCAGGGCATCCGCAGTCAAAGCCGGGGTCTCTACTGGCTGATGCTGATTATTGGTGCGGTGTTTCTGTTGATTTCATTGCCCATCCTGGTGGCCGTGCTGCCCGATGCGCTGCGCGCGCAGGACTATAAAACACTCCTGATACTCATCTTCCCACTAATCGGCCTGGCACTGATGGTGTCGGGACTGCGTTCCCGCAGCCGTTACCGGCGCATTGGCGAAACCCGTTTTTTCTGCGATCCCCTGCCCGGTTGTGTAGGCGGCCAGGTGGGCGGTTTTTTTGACGTGACAAGCGGCCAGTTTGTCGGGCGCCCGCAAATGTATATCTGTTGTGTGCACACCTATACCAGTGGCAGCAGCAAGAACCGCACAACACACCGGGATATCCTGTTTCAGGATTCCATGCCGGCAGTGACGGAAACAACAGCCTCCGGGCAACGGCTGCGGGTGGTTTTTGACGTACCGGGTAAACTGCCGGTCAGTGACCAGCAGGGGTACCGCGGGACCATCAGTTGGGAAATTCAGTGTGAAGGCCGGCTGGCAATAACTACCGCGGTGGCCGGGCGGCGCGAAGAAACAGACTTTAAGCGCAGCTGGGAAATACCGGTGGGCCGCGGCAGTCTGGTTTCCGGCTGGCAGCCATCTGAGGCACAGAAGCGGCAGGACCGTGCAGACAAACAGGCCCGGGCCGCTGCGGACGCCGGGCAGCAGATCGCTGCGCATGTCAGTGGCGACGCCATAAACCTCGATAGTCTGGCCGGACGCCATGCCCGAATCACCTGGACGATGCTGCCGACCGGGCTGGTCTTTGCCGGCACCGGCGTGTTTCTGCTTAACCTTGCCCTGCGCGAAGGCGGAGAATTATGGGTTATCGGGCCGGTATTCACCTTGCTGGGCAGTACTCTTGTTCTGTTTGCGCTGTACTGGGCCGGGCGCAGTCTGAATTGCCAGATCCGCGGACGTGACGTGCGCGTGGTACGCAGCCTGTTCGGCAAAGCCCTGTACCGGCGTGAGGCACGGATTGAATCGCCGCAGCAGTTATCGGTGCGTTCGGGCATGACAGTAAACAGCGGCAACCGGCAAACAGAATATTGTCGCCTGCAGCTGCACAGCAGCAGTGGCAAAAAACTGACGCTGGCGGAAGGTATTGCAGGCAGAGACGCGGCGGAAGCGCTGCGTCAGCAGGTTGTTGATCAGCTTACCCGGGATCTGGATGCGGAATTGACCTGATAAGCGCAGAATATCCGCAGGGCGGTTTCAACAGACTCTGTAATCTGAATTACACTGGTGACTGAATAACCACAGGAGCAGGGAATGCAGTTAAATGACGAATTTGAACGGCAGAGTCTGAAAGTACGTCAGCAACTGATGCTGGTGGTGGTGGTCATTACTTTGCTGACGGCGTTCTTATCCGTTGCGCTGCATTTCTGGTTCAGCCGCGATATGGCGCTGCAATCCGCTGAAGAAAAATACCACCTGACTGCGACGGCAACGCGTAATTATCTTGCTCATATGGATGCCAACGCGGTGGAAACCGTTCAGGTTGTGTCGCGTTTTCCGTCACTGATCCGTCAGGATGCCCGCCGTGGTCCCTGGATTAACGATGGTACCAAACAGCTGTTTGCTGAAGTCATGCGTACCAATCCGGTATTTTACGCGCTTTATATCGGCTTTGATGACGGTGATCTGTATGAACTGGTCAACCTGAACAGCAGCGAAGTTATCCGCCGCCAGCTCAGTGCAACCCCCGAAGACCGCTGGGTGGTGATTGCGGTTGAAGGAGCCGGGGATCAGCGGCGCCGCACCTTTGAATATTACAGTGCGGATTTCACCCTGAATTTCACCCGCTCAGAGCCCAGTGATTACGATGTGCGTGAGCGTATCTGGTATAACCGTGCAAAAAATGATGAGGTCGGCAAAACCCGGCCTTATCTGTTTCAGCATCTGCAGGCCCCGGGGCAGAGTTTTGTGAAAAAGCTGCCCGGCACAGACCATGTATTGGCTCTGGATATTACCTTCTCGACGTTATCGTCGCATTTACGCGCTCAGTCTCTCAGTGCCAGCGGTGAACTGTATCTGTTTCAGAATGACGGCAGCCTGTTAGCCACGAATCACGGCGACGCTGCTTACCGAGATCTGCCACCTGTGTCACCAATGAAATTAACAGCACAGCAGCGTGACTATATTCAGTCTCTGGGAACGGTACACGTCTCCAATGAAATGGACTGGGTACCGGTGGATTTTACGGTGGGTGGCGACCCGAGTGGTTACAGCGTGGATGTGATCCGGGTATTGTCACGCATGCTCAGTCTGAAAACGGAATTTGTGAACGGCTACAGCTGGGCGGAACTGGTGCACATGTTTGAACGTGGCGAACTGGAATTATTGCAGCCGGTGGTGGCGGTCGAAAAGACCCGGCAGGAACTGACGCAGCCAATGCTGGATATGCCGTTCGCCCTGGTAAGGCGCACGGACCAGGCAGCCATCACTGATATGACGGATCTGAATGGTAAAACACTGGCGATTATTGGCGGCTGGTCAATTCTCCCCGTGCTTAAACAGCGCTTTCCGGATATCAGAATAAAGACCATGTCATCCATTCGTGATGCATTACAGGCCGTCAGAAAAGGTACCGCGGCGGCGGCCATTGATGCGGAAATTGTGCTCAGTCAGACCCTGCTGCAACAATATATGACCGACCTTACCCTTGATAACAATGTTCCCCAGTTAAAAGATCTGCCCCACGCGCTGCATATCCGGGTGCGTCCTGATCTGGCGCCGTTAAAGGCCATTCTTGATCAAGCGATTACCGCCATGCCGTTGAGTTCAAGAGAGTTTTTACGTAAAAAATGGTTCGCAGAAAGTGAAATGACCAGCCCCGCAAAAATGTCGGTGGTACCTTACCGGCATCTGCAGAAACTGACCCGCAGCGGTCGGGACCTGGAAAAAGTCGAACTCGTGAACCTGAACGGAAAAGACTATTTTTCCTTCGCGTCGGTGTTTACCCGGGCACAGAATCCACCGGAATATTTTGCCCTGGTTATTCCTGCCGAACAGGTGTATGCCAGTTCAATGAAAAACCTGTGGCTGTCGGTGGTTATCATTGCTGTCACTCTGCTGTTATTTATGCCCGTTATTCTGTTCTTTTTCGTGGTGCGTCCGTTTGAACGTATGCTGAAACGGCGCTACAGCGATGAGATGCCGGATTATACTATCTGAACTCTGTACTGATGGTAAATGTTAAAACACCGGCTCAATTCAGCGGAATTTTTAGCCGCTTATCAGGCCAAAGAATACGATTTATCAGACACCAGGAGACGACGTAATGAATTATGAATTAAACGGAAAAAAAGCCATGGTAACCGGCGCTGCATCCGGTATCGGGCTGGCAATTGCTGAAGTGTTTGCATCCTCCGGGGCAGCCGTGGCTCTGTGGGATCTGTCCGATGAAGCGCTTTCAAAAGCGAAGGAAAAAATTACCTCAGCTTATAAGGTTCCCTGTATTACTGTCGCTGTGGACGTCAGTGATTCTGAGGCGGTACAGGCTGCCATGGATGCTACCGTCAATGCTCTGGGCGGGCTGGATATCGCGGTGAATAATGCCGGTATCGGCGGCGCCAGTGCCAAGTCCGGTGACTACGCCATTGATGACTGGAACAAGGTCATCAACATTAATATGAATGGGGTGTTTTATTGTCAGCACGCCGCGATTAATGCCATGCGCCAACAGAAGTCCGGCAGCATTATTAATATGGCATCTATTCTGGGGCAGGTAGCCTTTGCCTCTTCGCCGGCGTATGTGGCCGCCAAACACGGTGTGGTGGGGATGACCAAGGCGGCAGCCTGGGAGCATGCCGAAGACGGTATCCGCGTTAACTCCGTTGGCCCCGGGTTTATTCATACTCCGATGGTGGACGATTCTCTGCCCCAGGAAGTGCTGACCATGCTGGCAAGTAAACACGCCTTCGGTCGCCTGGGTAAGCCGGAAGAGGTCGCGGGGCTGGTGGCCTGGCTGGCCAGTGATGCGGCCTCCTTCGTGACCGGTGCCTATTATCCGGTGGACGGCGGCTATCTGGCGGTCTGATCTGCACCCGGGCAGAAGGCGGCGGTGCTGGACGCCGCCGCCTTCTTGCAGTAGAGTGCGCGGCCTTATTCATTCCTTTCAGCCCCTGTGGCGTCCTGCTTATTAATGACATTATTTTCCGATCTGGATCTCTGTGATCCCATTCTCCGCGCTGTATCCGAACAGGGTTACAGTAAGCCTTCTCCCGTCCAGGAACAGGCTATTCCTGCCGTGCTGGCTGGCCGTGATGTGATGGCAGCGGCCCAGACAGGCACGGGCAAAACCGCCGGTTTTACTCTGCCAATGATTCAGCGACTGCAGTCCGGAGAACGCGTACGCGCCAACCGTATCCGGGCGCTGGTGCTGACCCCGACGCGCGAACTGGCCGCTCAGGTGGGCGAAAACGTTGCTCAGTACAGCCAGCATCTGCCGTTAAGCAGCACGGTTGTCTTTGGCGGGGTAGGGATCAATCCGCAGATGAAAGCACTGCGTGCTGGTGTTGATGTGCTGGTCGCCTGTCCGGGACGTCTGCTGGATCTGTACCAGCAGAACGCGGTGCGCTTTGATCAGGTTGAATTCCTGGTGCTGGACGAAGCCGATCGTATGCTGGATATGGGCTTCATTCACGACATTAAGAAAATTCTCCGTCTGCTGCCGGAGCGGCGTCAGAACCTGCTGTTCTCAGCAACCTTCTCCAAAGATATCCGCGAGCTGGCCAAAGGGCTGGTGAATGATCCGGTCGAAATTGATGTCAGTCCGCGTAACAGCACAGCCCATACCATTGAGCAGTGGCTGATCCCGGCGGATAAAAAGCGTAAACCCGCCATCCTGACCCATCTGTTACAGGAAAACGGCTGGCACCAGGTGCTGGTCTTTACCCGCACCAAGCACGGGGCTAACCGTCTGGCGACTTACCTCGAGAAAAACGGTATCCGGGCGGCGGCTATTCATGGCAATAAAAGCCAGGGCGCCAGAACCCGGGCGCTGGCAGAGTTTAAATCCGGTGATATTGCCGCGCTGGTGGCCACTGATATTGCCGCCCGCGGACTGGATATTGAACAGCTGCCCCATGTGATTAACTTTGAGCTGCCCAACGTAGCCGCTGACTATGTGCACCGCATTGGCCGGACCGGACGGGCCGGGGCTGAAGGCGAAGCGATTTCGCTGGTGTGCGCTGAAGAACTGGAAGATCTGGAAGGCATCGAAGGCCTGATCGGTAAACCGGTCGAACGCCGTATGCTGGCGGGTTTCGAACCCTCAGTACCCTTACCGGTATCCCGGCCGCGGGCAGCGAAAAAGCCCAAGAAAGCGAAGAAACCTAAAACATCGGCCTCAGCTCCTCAGGCCGGTGGTCAGAAGAAGCAGGGCGATCAGCGCGCCGCCCGCGCTGATGGACAGCGGCGCCGTAAACCTCAGACTGAGGCCGGCAAGGCGAACCGTCCGGCTGCGCAGAAGGCAGCCCCTGCCTCTGCTGATCGGCGCGCGCAGGCAGCGCCAGACAAAGCGCAGCAAACGCCGCCCAAACCTGCTGCCAATCCATACGGTGTGGTGGCCGCGGACGATAAGCCAGTGTCGCGCCCGCGCCGCAGTCAGCGGCGTAAACAGGCTGGCACGCAGTCGTCGCGGGAATCATAGCGGGTACCGGCCCGGTGTTTCCTGCTACTATAGCGACGTTTTAACCGCGCCGTATTAACTGCGGCGTTTTAATGCGGAGCCGGAGTATGCTTGGCTGGATTGTTTTTCTCACGCTGTGTGCATTGTTGTATCTGTTCTGGAGCCGCCAGCAGCAGGCCAAAGCCATGACTCTGACTGCGGTCCGCCGTCATTGTCAGCAGGAAGAAGTCCAGCTGCTGGATGACACCCTGGTATTATCCGGTATGGCCCTGCGCCGCGGGCCTGGTGGTATACGTCTGCAGCGCCATTATCAGTTCGAGTTTTCTTCCACCGGTGACGAACGTTATCAGGGACAGGTTACCCTGGCCGGGCGGCATATTATCGGGCTGCGTCTGCAGGCTCACCGTATTCACTGATTGTGCGGAGTTTTTTATGGCAGATTTTCAGATTGAGCATCAGCCCGCCCAAAGCCGCTTTGTGCTGCGCAGGGACAATAAAGAATGTGTGCTGGATTATCGTCTGAGTGGGGCATGGATTGATTTTACTCACACTTACGTACCCTTTGCCCTGCGTGGTCAGGGACTGGCAGAAGCACTGGTGAAAGAAGGTCTGGCGTGGGCCCGGGCACAGAATTATCAACTGACGGCCAGCTGCTGGTACGTGCAGAAGTTTCTCTGAGGCGCTGGGGCCCTAGAGATTAATCAGTTCGAGTATCCAGCGCCCGGCAATGTCTGCTTCGGTGGGCTGGGTCAGGGTTGCCATCCCTTCATCAAATACTTTGGTGCCGATGCACTCACGCCGGCGCGGTAATAAGCGTTCGGTAAATTCCACGCTGAATTCAGGGTGTCCCTGAAAGGACAGGACCTGGGTGCCGATATAGAAAGCGGCGTTCTCACAGAACTCACTGCTTAACAGACAACGTGCCGCCGGTGGCAGTTGCTCCACCTGATCGCGATGGCTGTAGATAAGCCGTATATGGCTGAGATCGTCATTGAGCCACATGGGCCGCTGCAGTACCCGGGTGGTATGTACACCAATCCCCCAGCCTTTCGGGCTGCGTGCCGCGTGGCCTCCCAGTGCATGAGCCAGCAGCTGATGGCCAAAGCACACACCGATTAATTTCTCCTGCTGTTCATAGGCCTGCTGCAGCCAGCGGGTGAGCGGAGCAATCCAGGAAAATTCTTCGTACACACCGGCTTTGGAGCCAGTGATCAGATAAGCGTCGCATTCACCGGCTGCCGTGGGCAGTTCGCCTTCCTGAACCTGATAAAAGCGGTAGTTCAGGCTGGCGCCCAGCGCATCAAAGAAGTCGCGGAACATATTGCCGTAGGAAACGTAATCTTCCTGCAGATCCGGGTAAAGCGTATCGGTTTCAAGAAATCCCAGGGTTTTCATTCAGTGCAGCTTATCCTCTGATTGAGCGGAGGTTGATGGAATGGCTTTTTCGCGGATCGGCTTCAGTACCCCCTCCAGACCGTTGATCTTTATCTCCAGCGCCAGTGCCAGCAGCATGCCGAGCTGTCCTTCGGGCCAGCCTTTCTTGCTGAACCACAGCAGGTACTCTTCCGGCAGATCAATCAGCACTTTGCCCTGGTATTTGCCAAAGGGCATGGTCTGGGTCACCAGTCTTACAAGGTCGGTTTTATCAAACACCGCAGTAGCTTCCAACGCAACAGTTTCCCTTATGATGAACATCCGCGAATTTTCCTGCAAGCCATACGTTCCCGTTCTGTTGGTCTACACTTTACTGGTGGTGTCTGGTTTATCAGTTACTTGCTGTTACAGTGCGGGCCGGCGCCATTGTTATTCAATCTGTGGGGTAGATTTGCCGGATGACCACGATGACCGCGGACCAGAAAAAAAACCGTTTTGAAGACCTGCGGCTGTTACCCGGGCAGGCGCTGCAGCTGGAAATTGAGGGATACACCAATGACCGTGACCGTTCTGTGCTGGTAGGTTACCGCGCCGGTCAGGGCTTAATTGTGACGACGCCCCTGGTGAATGGCACGCCTATGTCCCTGAAGCTGGGGACGCCGCTCAATGTGCGTCTGTTTGCTACTCAGATGAACTGTGCCTGCGCGTTCCATACGGAAGTGGTGCACATTGCCCGCGCCCCTTATCCGCATATGCATCTGGCGCAGCCTACGTCTCTGGTGCTGGGCGAAGTCCGTGCCAGTGTCCGTGCGCGGGTGAATCTGATTGCTTCCCTGCATTATGGCCAGGATCTGCAGCAGAAAACCTCTGCCCGGATCCGCGACCTCAGTCTCGGCGGCGCCCGGGTGCTGGCCCGTAATCTCACCCTGCAGCCAGAGGAAAAAGTAACCCTGGCCGCGCAGCTGCAGATCAGCGGAGTGGAACGGCTGGTTAATCTTGAAGGTATCGTGCGTTCCATTCACTTTGAAGGCACTGAGACTCAGCTGGGCGTGCAGTTTCTGGAACTGCAGGACAACGACAAGGTGTCATTGCAGGCCTATGTTCTGTCACATATTTACTATCAATAGTCCCATTACGGAGTTGTTATATGATGGGATCGCAGGTTCAGGAAGCAGCCATTCACTGGAGCGAGCAATGGAAACAGGCACTGATTGATGCGCGCCGTGAAGCGGATGATAAAAGCAGGAGTATTCCCCGTATGGAGCTGCTGATATCGCGGTTGATTCGTCATTTTCTGCGTACGACCCCATCGACACTGCACGAGGATATGCAGAACGCGCTGGCTGAAATCGGCCAGAAGTTTAAATGTCCGGCGGTGATATTACTGGCCTGTCGTGACGATCACTGCATCGACCCGGTCAAAATCGCGGTGGACATTCAGGGGCGGGAACAGGCCGAACAGAAAGTCAAAAATCTGCAGGAAATCAGCTCCCACTGGTTGCAGTATGAAAGTGCTTTTCTGGCTCAGCGGGGAACGGCAATAAAAAGCTCTGAGGCCGGCCTGTTGTTCAGAGCACTGGATTGTTCTTCTTTCCTGTTAGTGCCGGTGACACCGGAAAAAAATATGTTTGGCGGATTGTTTCTGGTCTTTGACGACAGCAGTGAAATCCCCAAACCCTATGAACAACGCCTTCTGGATGCCTTTCTCGAACTCTTTTATGTTGTCAGTGAGCGTATTGTTACCTTCAGTGAATTAAAAGAGCGGGAAGAAATGCTGGCGCGTACCGAGGCGCTGGCGGGTATTGGCAGCTGGGATGAAGACTACACTACCCACCGTATTACCTTTACCGAAGAAGCCGCCCGTATTTTTGAATTACCCCCAAATGTCACGGAGCTCACCCGTGAGCAGTATCTGGAGTTTATTTACCCCGATGATAAACCGGCAGTGGCGGAAAGGTTTAAACGCAGTCTGATCAGCCCCGGCCGTTATGACGGTGTTTACCGTGTGGTAACGGCAAAAGGCAATATCCGTACGATCCGCGCCATTACCGAAACCATGATCGGGGAGGATCAGGTACTGACCGGGCGCAGCGGCATGGTTCAGGATATTACCGATCAGCGCGAGAAAGAGCAGCGGCTTTTATTGTCCTCGCGGGTATATGAATCCATCATCGAAGGCGTTGTTATCGCGGATAACAAAGGCATGATCGAAGGGGTTAATCCCGCCTTCTGCAGAATTACCGGTTATTGTGAAGAAGAAGTGCTGGGGCAGCCGGTTTCAATTCTGGATAACCGTAAAGCCGATAAGCTGTTCCTTCATTCTATTATCCGCAGCTGTTTACGTAACGGTTTCTGGCAGGGCGAAATATGGAATCAGCGTAAAAATGGTGAAGTTTTTCCGCAACACATGACGGTGACCTGTATCCGTGATGAGCGTAAACGCATCTGCAATTTTATTGGCGTGTTTGAAGATATCAGTCAGATCCGCCAATCGGAAGAACAGCTGGATTTTCTGGCCAACAATGATTCGCTGACCGGCCTGCCTAACCGCACTTCAATACAGCTGGAAGTGGATAAAAGTCTGCAGGTGGCAGCGGATAAAAACAGCCGCGTTGCTCTGCTGCATGTTGACCTTGATCACTTTAAACATATTAACGACAGTCTGGGACATCCGGCCGGTGACCGCCTGCTGCAGATCTGTGCCCGGCGCCTGCGTGGCCGGCTGCGGGAGACAGATATTGTCGCCCGTCTGGGGGGCGATGAATTTCTGGTGGTGCTGAATAATATTATCGATGATGCGCAGATAACCCGCGTCACCAATATGCTGCAGCAGTTACTGTCTCAGCCTTACGATATTGGTTTGAATCAGGATTTATTTGTTGGCGTGAGTATTGGCGTCAGCGTCTATCCGGACCACGGCACCGAAGTTGCGCAGCTGCTCAGCAATGCCGAAGTCGCCATGTATCATGCTAAAAACTCTGGCCGCAACCACAGCTGTTTTTACAGTTCTGATCTCACTCAGGCTGCCAACGACCGGCTGGAGTTAGGCTCGCAACTGCGTCAGGCGTTAAAAAAAGAGTGTGAACTGGAACTCTGGTTCCAGCCGCAGATGGACGCCACCAATAATCGCCTGGTCGGCGCGGAAGCTCTGATACGCTGGAACCACCCACAGGAAGGACTGATCTTTCCGGATCGTTTTTTGCCCGTCGCCGAAGACGCTGGCCTGATCAGTACGCTGGACTATTGGGTACTGGAAAGTGCCTGCTGTCGTCTGGCGCGCTGGCAATCGCTGGGTTACGCCCCCATCGTGCTGGCGGTGAATATTACCCAGCCAACGTTTATTTCCGGCGGTCTGGTAGAGCGTCTGAAAGCTCTGCTGGGCTATTACCGGCTGGACCCGCAGTGGCTGGAGCTGGAAATCACCGAAGGCGCGCTGCTGAAACCGACCCCCGGGGTTATGAACACCATTGCCGGGATTAAGGAGTTAGGCATATCGCTGGCGGTGGATGATTTTGGCACCGGTTATTCCTCCCTGGCTTATCTGCACCGTTATCGGGTGGACAAACTGAAAATTGACCGCAGTTTTATTAATACCCTGGAAGACACCGAAGAAGAAGGGCGGATTATTACCCGTACTATTCTTAATCTGGCGGAAGGTCTGGGGCTGGCTGTTCTGGCGGAAGGGGTAGAAACCGAAGGGCAGCTTAAATTTATGCAGGAAAATGGCTGTGATAATTTTCAGGGCTATTACTTTTCGAAACCATTATCCCATAATGATTTCAGCCGCTGGATTAAATAATAAACCAGCGGCTGCAGTGATCAGGCCGGCCTTATTCGTAGGTGCAGAAATAGGCAACCTGGCCGGTGATCTTCACGCCGAATTTCTGATTGGCGCTGATTTCAAATGATTCCCCCTGAGCGATGATTTTCCACTCAGATTCACCGGGCAGCAGAACTTTCATACTACCGGAAACCACGGTCATCACTTCTTTCTGGCTGGTTCCGAACTCATAGTCACCGGCATCCATAACGCCGACCGTGGCTGGCAGGGTATCGGTTTGCAGGGCAATGGATTTTACCTTGCCATCAAAGTATTCATTTACTGTAAGCACCACAATGCTCCGTGTTGATGAAAAAGAGCGCTGATTATACGCGTTCACCGGCTGGCGGCAATCAATTGGCGTCGTAGCTGGCGGCGTCTGTGTTCAGGTGTAACGGCAAGGTGATGGTGAAGGTGGCGCCCTGTCCGGGCTGGCTGCTGACGTCAATTGATCCTCCCAGCTGATTATTGACCAGATCCTGGATGATAAAGGCGCCCAGGCCGCTGCCACCCTGTTCGGGGCGGGTGGTAAAGAAAGGCTGAAACAGCTGTTTACAGGTATTTTCCGGCATGCCACGGCCGTCATCGCGGAAGCTCAGCACGGCGTTGTCACCTTCGCGGGTCAGTTCGATGGTGATATGACCGGGATGGTTGCGGTCGTCCTGTTCCGGTGGAAACGCATGGGTCAGGGCATTCATCATCAGATTGGTTATGACCTGGGCCAGAGCGCCCGGGTAAGTTGTGATAATCAGGGTATGGTCACATTTGAGCTGAACTTCAACCGGGCGGTATTTATAACTGGGCCGCAGTGACGTCAGAATGCTGTTTATGTAATCACACAGCTCAAAGTCGCGTTTCTGTTCACTGGCCTGGTCGACTGCCACCTGTTTAAAACGGGCGATGAGATCGGCGGCCCGGCGCAGATTGTCGGCGGCAATATCGATTCCCTCGCGGGTGTATTCCACATAATCGTTAAAGTAATCACGGCTGAGCTGGTTCTGGTTGTACTGGCGTTCCATATCCTGCAGCTGCTCTTCCATGGCGCTGACGGCGGTAACACTGATGCCCAGCGGCGTATTGATCTCATGCGCCAGGCCGGCAACGATATCGCCCAGAGCGGCGTGTTTCTCCAGATCCACCAATTGTTTCTGGGTCAGTTTCAGCATGCGCAAAGATTCGGTGACTTCACGGTTCTTTTCCGCCAGCTCCGCCGTACGTTCCACCACTTTCTGCTCCAGCGTCGCGTTCAGCTCTTCAGAGCGGCGTTTCTCATTCTGCAGCTCGTTGTTGGTCTGATTCAGACGATCGGTGAATTCGACCACCTGCTTGCCCAGGCGGTTAAAGGTTTCGATGATCTGGGTAAATTCATTGTGCGAATCCACCTGCAGCGGTGCAAAGGTGATCTGGCCGGTACCACTGTCAAACCGGATAGAGGTCCGCAGCGCGGTGAGTATGCGATCCAGTGGGCGGAACAGCATTTCCAGTGTGATCAGCATGATGGTGACAAACACAATGATAATGAACAGATTCACCACCAGAGTCTGGGATATAAACCCGGCGACCAGATTGGATAACTCATCCCCGGGGATACAGACGGCCAGAATTAATCCGGTTTTCGAGCGCACGGCATACAGATAATTGCCGTCCGGGGTGGCCAGTTCCTGCGTTTTATAGCTGCTGTCCATGGCGGCAAAGGGGTCGTCGATATCCAGACTGGTACCGCCGAGGTATTCCGCCATGCGCGGGGAGTAGAGCACCGGCTTGCTGTCCGGGGTCACGCGCAGATTCTGCAGACTGCCCATAATTTCCGGTAAGGCCCAGTCCACCGTTGCCACACCCAGCAGCTTCTGGTGATCATCATACATGGGCGCCACAACCCGCATGCTCCACTGGCCGCTGTCGTTAACAAAAGGCGTGGTCCAGTAAAAATATTGCGGACGGTGCTCATTGCGCGGCCAGGCGGAAGGGATGCCCAGCTGGTACCACCAGGAGCCTGAGTAGGTCTCTTCGTAATCCCAGGTGAAAGAGAGGCCTATATCACTGCGGTACACATAGGCACCGACGGTTTCTTCATGCGGGGACAGGGCATAAGGCTCGTACCAGATACCACCGCCAATGGCGTCCGGGAAAGAGGAGAAAGTGCGCAGTAACAGGCGTTGCAGCTCATTGCGCACTTTTTGCAGGTTTTTGCGGTGATGAACTTCATCGAAATGCTCACCGCCGCGCGCCAGCCCGGCCGCCGTGCGCTCCATCTGGGCGGACATAGCATCCATCTGGCTGGCCGAAGCCTGCAGTGATGCCATGACCTGAGAGCGGTTAAAGTCCACCACCGCCACATGAGCACGCTGGTTATAGTTCAGTAACAGGGCGGCAAAGCCCAGTACCTGAAGCAATACAACCGTCAGCAGTATTCTGAACTTAATACTCATGCCAGTATGATGGCTCCCTGCGAAATCGCCTTGTTGATCAATATCAGATTAGCAGTTAGTACGCGTCAGGCGTAGTGTTTATCAGACCGTTGGGGCGCAATGATCAACCGTTCACACAGGTTTTGCCTGTCGCACCTGTCGTGCATTCCTGTCAGTGAATAAAATCTGCTGCACAGACAAAATAAGCGCGACAGCTGTGGATGTTTCCTGTACAGTCCGCGGCCCTTTTCAAGAATTGATGAGTCGGGCCCCGCCGTGTGAGCAAACGCGAATGAAAAGCAGCAGGCTTTTCGGAACGGCAACGCCCTTCCTTTCTTTGCACACAGGTACAATATGTCCGATACAAACTCTACAGGCTTCGCCAGCCTGGGTCTGCCTTTTCCTGTTCTCCGTACCCTGGAAGAACTCGGCTACGAAGCTCCGTCTCCCATTCAGGCCAACAGCATTCCGCCATTGCTGGAAGGGCGTGACGTTCTGGGTATGGCCCAGACCGGCACCGGGAAAACGGCTGCTTTTGCGTTGCCACTGCTGACCCGCACCCAGGCTGATTTTAACAGTCCTCAGGTCCTTTGCCTCGCACCAACCCGCGAATTGGCGCAACAGGTAGCGGAAGCGGTAAAAACCTACAGTAAATACATTCCCGGTATTAACGTCTCGGCGATTTACGGTGGCTCTGATTATGGTTCCCAGCTGCGTGAACTGAAGCGCGGTCCTCAGTGGGTGGTTGGTACCCCGGGCCGGGTTATGGACCACCTGCGTCGTGGTACTCTGAAACTGGCTGATATTAAAGCCGTGGTGCTGGATGAAGCCGACGAAATGCTGCGCATGGGCTTTATTGACGACGTTAACTGGATTCTCGAGCAAACACCGCGTGCGCGTCAGATTGCGCTGTTTTCGGCAACGATGCCGAAAGAAATTCAGCGGGTGGCTGAAACTCACCTGAATGATCCGGTGGAAGTAAAAATTCAGACCAAAACCACCACCAATGACCGTATTCGTCAGCGTTACTGGTTTGTCGGTGGCGTGCATAAAAACGACGCTCTGATGCGTATTGCCGAAACTGAAGACTTCGACGCCATGATGGTGTTTGTACGTACCAAACAGGCGACTGAAGAAGTCTCTGATTTTATGGTCGCCAACGGCTTTAAAAGTGCGCCACTGAACGGTGATATTCCGCAGGCACTGCGTGAAAAAGCGGTTGAAAAACTGAAAGCCGGCAAGCTGGATATTATTGTGGCCACGGATGTGGCCGCCCGTGGTCTGGATGTTGAGCGTATCAGCCACGTTATTAACTATGATATCCCGTCTGATACCGAATCTTATGTACACCGTATTGGCCGTACCGGTCGTGCCGGCCGGAATGGTGAAGCCATTGTGTTCGTGCGCGGACGCGAAAAACGCATGCTGCGGGATATCGAAAAAGCCACCCGTCAGCCGATTGATGAAATGCCGTTACCAACGGCAGAGATGGTGAATGAAAAACGTCGCGCCCGTTTTAAATCACAGATTGTGGATGCCATTCATTCTGAAAAAAATAAGCCGTTCCGCGACATTATTGAAGAAATTCTGAAAGAGCATCCGCTGGATGCGCTGGATGTCGCCGCCGCGGTTGCCAGTCTGCTGCAGGGACAGAAACCTCTGTTTATTGACGAAAAAGCTGATGCGCGTATGAATAGCCGCCGTGAAGAACGCAGTGAGCGGCCGGAGCGCGGTGAGCGCCGCGAACGTCCTAAACGTGAGCGCAGCAAAGAGTTACCTCAGACACATGCCAAAGCCCTGAAAGGCCATCCGGAAGTAGCGATGGAGCGCTTTATGGTGAGCGTCGGTTATGACGATGGTCTGAAACCGGGTAATCTGGTTGGCGCAGTGGCGAATGAAGCGGATCTCGACAGTGAATACATCGGCCATATTGAAATCTTTGATAATTTCGCGGTAGTTGATCTGCCGGAAGGTATGCCGGCACCAGTGATGAATAAACTGAAGAAAGCCCGGGTCTGTGGCCGTCCGTTGGAAATTAAAACCTATAAAGCAGGCGATGTGCCGGAAGACGGTGGTCGCGGTGGAAAGCGTCCGGGTGGACGTCCGGGATTTAAGCCTGGCTCCAGCCGCGGTGCTAAAGGTCAGGCTGACCGTGGTCCTAAAAAGGCACACCGTGGTAAAAGTGAAGGGCGTGCCCGTCAGGGATAACTCCCGGGCCTGACTTATCAAAACAAGCCGGTTAAGGTTATCTTAACCGGCTTTTTTATGGGTTTTTCAATGACTTTGATGAACTGTGTTAATCGCTGTTACATGGCGTAGCAACGCTTCAGTTCAGTGAAATCATAGTAAAAGCTGTTATCGGCTATTGGCCGACAGGAAACCTTAAAGGGCTTTTCCTGTTCGTTGTACAGCATTCTTACCAGTATTCTGTTCTGCTCGTTACGGAATACATCCCACTGTACGTTACCGCCCATCGGCGCCACCTCCGCACCGCGCCATGGGTTGTTGGCGCGGGTATAGATATTATCAGCGCTAACCGGCTGATCACTGCCCGGCAGCTGCATATAGGTAGTGAAAGGCACCAGGGTTTCAGCATGAGCAAAGCGTGCAACCAGAGAATATTCGCTTTCACCCTGTTGAACGTCCTCTATCCGTTGAAAAAAGTCCTGCACCAATGGACGGGCCATGCGGTAAGTAATGTCATTTCCTTTAAAAGCCGGGCCTTTGGCGTAAAAGTCTTCGGCATCCATCACGTATGACAGCCACTGAGTTTGTTCGGGGCTGAAATACTGACGGAAGTTCCACGGCGTATCTCCGGCTTCATCCGGCATTCCCAGTGCAATCTGATACAGATTGAATAACTGAATCATGGCATCGACATCGTTATACACCTTAAACGCGGTTTCATCCTGACGGCGATAGCTGTGTTTGCCTGCTGCCAGTTCATCAATGAATTCCACGGTGTAAATCTGGCTGAGCACATCACGGGCAATGTTATGCATGCGCTGTGAATAAAACAGGGTGTCAAAAGTACTTAACAATTGCGGATCGGATTCTTTATATTCCTGATAATCATGGTTCTGTGGCTGTTTATGAAAATACAGAGTCTCCGGGTTGGCACGGGGAGCTGATATGACCTGCTGCAGAGCAGGGTTGGCGCTTACCAGTCCATCGATAAATGCCAGTCCACTGTCTCTGGCCCGTTGCTTTACGGAATATTCGACCAGTATTTTCTTGTCAGAATGATGTGAAAAGAGTTCATAGTCACGCTCTGCCAAGCGCCGGCCAATGCCCGTATGTTCACGTTTGCCCAGCTCTGACAGGTTACCGTAGCCCATGGTGATATTGGCATCCATTATACGCTGAATTTCCGCCTGCAAAGCTTTCCCCGTCTCAGTTAACTGGTTCTGTTGTCGGGCTGTGTGCCAGATTTTCATACTGATGTCATCATATTTAGGACTGGAAAGACCACGCGAGCCATGACGCGCAAGCAGCTGTGAAAATACCAGTTTATATCCTGCCGGTGGCTGCTGGTAATTGATCGTGCTGGCGGCTGGGGTATAGACGGTTTTCGTAGCGTATTCATAGCCAGGGCTATTATCCGACGGTGATCCTGAGAGTGATTGCTGACTGTTAAAAGAACAGCCGGCACTCAGTCCCATGATTAATAAGGCGCTCATGGAGTATTTCAATTCAACTTCCTCATATCAGTGATATATCGATTACATTGATCTATATGGCAGTCCTGTATAGAGGGATGCTAGCACGTTAAATCAGAGCTTTATGGTGCGACAGAAAAACCGTATGAGCTTAAAGAACCCCTTTTGTCAGGAAGTTTCAGGAATGCAAATATGTGTTCGTTATACCTGTTCAGATATTGTTGAATCAGGAAGTGTTGAATACGAAAAATGTACCTATTATTTAATAATACTGAAATATTTTTCAGGTTTTTAATTTCGTTTTATTAGATTTTAATCATTAAGGCTCTGTAAAATATTGAATTTATACTCAGGCTTAATTTTAGCGGAAATAACTATTCCAATGTTGTTGTCAGAAGCGATAAGAACGGTCTGGCTAACGTTGGCAGGGGCATCAGAGCCATTGGAGTGATTCTGGGGATCTTCCTGATAACCGGAAATAATTAATTAAAAAGTCCCCGGCGCAGGGCCGGGGCAAGACTCCAAAAAGATCGCGCGGAGTCACGCGCTGTCTGTGATGGCTGTCAGTGTCAGTGTCAGTGACTGATCATCCATGGGCGCATACCGGGGAACATTTTATTGCCCTCCGCGGTGTACATCAGATTACTTCTGCGTTTTTCACCACAGCCACACTGGCTGCCGTGTTTATGGCGGTTATCGAATGCCTGACGGGCTGCTTTTTCGGCTTCACGTTCCTGATATTGGCCGGCGGTCATCACATCCGGTGATTCCCGCGCTTTTTCATTGCGTTCTCTTGCCTGTTGTTGTTCTTTGACCACGCGGGCAATCTCCGGTGGCAGCACAATCACACGGGCGGATTGAGCCGCACATTGTGGACAGGGTTTCGGCTGGTCGTGTTCGCGCATGGGCGCCAGTTCCTGAAAAACACCGTGTTCAGGGCATTTGTAATCGTATAAAGGCATGGTTATCTCCTTCCGGTCCGGGGAATACAGACTGAAAAGTAAAAATGATTGGAGTCATCCTGTTTTAATGGCCGGCTCCCTCAGGAGCCGGCATACCTGGTTTTAACGACAATTCGATTGAATCGTTACAGGTCCGGGGCTTTCGGAATATCAACGGAGCCATCCAGATGTTTGACCGGACCATCGGCACTGGGCTGAACATCAAATTCAAAGATATCCGTTGGCAGCCACAAGGTGGCGCAGGAGTTCGGAATATCCACCACACCACTGATATGCCCCTGAATAGGCGCACAGCCAATGATGGCGTAACCCTGTGCTTCGGTATAACCGAATTTGGTCAGGTAATTAATGGCGTTGAGACAGGCCTGACGATAAGCGACGCTGGTATCCAGGTAGTGCTGTTTACCATCTTCGTCAACCGAAATACCTTCAAAGATCAGGTAGTCGTCATATTTAGGAACCATCGGGCTGGGTTTGAAAATCGGATTTTTAACCTGATATTTAGCCATGCCGTCTTTAATCAGGTTCACACGCATGTGAATCCAGCCAGCCATTTCAATGGCACCACAGAAGGTAATTTCGCCATCGCCCTGGCTGAAGTGCAGGTCACCGACGGACAGACCGGCACCGTCAACATACACAGGGAAATAGACTTTGGCACCGCGGGTCAGGTCTTTGATGTCACAGTTACCCCCGTGTTCACGTGGGGGTACGGTACGCGCGCCTTCTGCTGCAGCGGCTGCTTTCTCGTCACCGCTTAAGCGTCCCATATGGGCAGTATCAGCGTGAGGCAGCGTGGCCAGACCCGGTACCCGGTCCGGGTCGGTATCGTAGAGTTCTTTTTCGCGCGTGTTCCAGGTGTCGAGCATTTCCCGTGATGGCAGACAACCGATCAGGCCCGGGTGCAGAATACCCGCAAATTCAACGCCGGGAACATGGCGGGATTTGGTGTACATGCCATTGAAATCCCAGATGGATTTCTGCGCTTCCGGGAAATGTTCGGTCAGAAAGCCGCCACCGTTCTGTTTTGAAAAGAAACCATTAAAACCCCATTGCTGCTCATCAAAGGCACCAATATCCATGATGTCGACTTCCAGCAGATCACCGGGTTCGGCGCCTTCAACAGCGATCGGTCCGGACAGGAAATGCACCTGAGTCAGGTCGACATCGCGCACGTCAGCCGCATCGTCATTATTTTTAATCTGTCCGCCGGTCCAGTCATAGCATTCGACAATAAAGTCGTCGCCTGGCTTAACCTTAGCAACCATGGGAATATCCGGATGCCAGCGGTTATGCACGCTATCATTTTCATAGGCGGATTTACTGAGATCGATCTTGATGATGGTATCAGCCATTGTCTTCTCCTTTTTCGGCCTTATTGGCCGGTGTGTGAGGCGTGTTGCCGGTGTCGGGCACAGGCCCGGGGGTAAAAACAAGTTGGTTATTGTTTATCTCTGCATGAAGGACCACGGGTGCTGTGCTGCTCACAGTCAGCAGGGTTTCTGCCAGCGGGGCCATTACCCGCTGCTGAAACAGCCGCTGAATAGCACGGGCGCCATAGTGTTGTTCGTAATCGCAGGCGCAAAGCCAGCGAATACTCTGATCACTGAACTCAACGCGGACATTGCGTTTTGTTAAGCGCTGATTGAGTGCGTCTATCTGCAGATTGAGAATGCTGGGTAAGCTGTCCTGATTCAGGCCCGCAAAGGTTTCGATGCAATGAATACGATTTAAAAATTCGGCATCAAAATGACGGCGCAGAGCCTGTTGACGGATGCGTTCGCGTTGTTTTTTCTGCCAGCTCTGTGGCAGCCAGTGGTAGTGCCTGGCCTGTTGCCATTGCACCGAGCCTGCATTGCTGGTCATAAAGACCAGGGTATTACGGAAATTCAGTGCCTTTTGTCCGGAAGCCAGTGTCAGTAATCCGTTGTCCAATACGTTCATCAGACTGCGCACTACCTCGGCACTGGCTTTTTCAATTTCATCAAAAAGTACAATGCCGGGACGGCTGTTACTGCCTTCTGTTAATTCCTGATCAATAACGGTCAGATTATCTTTACTGCCAACATAGCCAGGTGGCGCGCCTGTGATGGCGGCGCTGTAATGGCTCTGGGACAGAGTATTCATATCCACCCGGCAGAAGGCATCGGCGCGACCGTGAATTGCCCGCGCAATGCAGCGCACCATTTCTGTTTTGCCAACGCCGGTGTCACCGATAAACAGTGCCGTCATAAGAGGACGCTGATCATCGGTCAGGCCGGCTTTGATGATATTGAGCTGTCTGCGCAGGCTGGCAATGGTATGGTCCTGGCCGACGATATGTTCACGCAGCTGCTGTTCAACCTGTTCAGGGTCAAACAAAAAGCGTGACATAAGCCCAGTGGCAGATGGTGCTGAAGCGACCTGGTTACGATTATTCTCAGCCAGCCTGTCAGTGACGAATACCATGACCGAAAGCTCCTCAGGAACCTGCTTCCAGCGATTTTTCGGAACCCGGTAAATTGCCGACAGGGCATTCCTGGGTACCAATTGTCTCCCGGGTCATGGCCTCAACGTCCTGCTGAGCTTTTTCAGCATCCATGACCCAGGTGCGGTAAAACTCAAACGGACAGTCAGCGACGCCTTTGTCACCGTCACCTGAGTTGTACATGCCGGTATAGCCACGGTGCAGTAATTTAAATAAGTGGTTCTGTGACTGATCATTTTTGCGCGCATCACGGATCTGAGAGACCGACAACTGTGCGTACTGAACTCCCATATCTTCTTCGCCACATTCCCCCAGAGTACGGCCATCGAAGCCGACAATGGCTGAGTGGCCAAAGTAGGAATAAACGCCATCAAAGCCACTGGCATTCGCCACCGCAACATAGCAGTTGTTCGACCATGCCATGGTTTTCGCCATCATCACCTGCTGCTCTTTCGCCGGATACATATAGCCCTGGCAGCGGACGATTAATTCAGCACCACGCATGGCGCAATCGCGCCAGATTTCCGGGTAGTTGCCGTCGTCACAGATAATCAGGCTGATCTTCATGCCCTTGGGACCTTCGGTTACATAGGTCCGGTCTCCGGGGTACCAGCCTTCAATCGGACACCAGGGAAGACATTTGCGGTATTTCTGTACGATGTCGCCTTTATTATTGATTAATACCAGGGTGTTATAGGGGGCTTTATGCGGGTGTTCTTCGTGTTGCTCACCGGTGAGTGAAAACACTCCCCAGGTGTCAGCCATTCTGCAGGCTTCAGAAAAGATAGCGGTTTCATCACCGGGAATCGTGGCGGCGGTCGCCATCATTTCCTCCTGGTCATACATAATGCCCATGGTGCTGTATTCCGGAAATACGATCAGGTCCATACCCGGTAACCCCTGCTTAATACCAACGATCATGTCGGCAATATTGCGGGCGTTATCGAGTACTTCTGCTTTGCTGTGCAGGCGTGGCATTTTGTAATTGACTACCGCTACACCAACCGTATCGTCGCTGCTGGAAATATCACCGTGTCTCATAAACTGCTCCTGAATACGTCGTTTTTGGTCAGAGTCGGTTACCTGTACCTGAGGCACAGATAACCGTGTTTTTCATTCCGCTAATAAAAGTATTAAACCGACAGGTACTTAGTGATGGTCTGCTGGTCTGCTTCTTCCACCGGAACATCCAGCACGATTTTTCCTTTTTCAATCACCAGAATTCTGTCTGCCATATCCAGGGCAAAACTCAGAACCTGTTCAGATACAATAATGGTGACGTTGCGCTGGGTGCGGATCTGTTTAAGGGTGCGTGCCATTTCTTTAATAATGGAAGGCTGAATCCCTTCGGTGGGTTCATCGAGCAACAGCACACTGGGATTACTGGCCAGGGCACGGGCAATAGCCAGCTGTTGCTGCTGACCACCAGACAGGTTGCCGCCACGGCGATGCTTCATTTCATCCAACACCGGGAACAGGCTGTAAAGGTCGGTCGGGATTTTCTTCTCACCGGTACTGGTTAAGCCGGTCTCAATATTTTCTGACACCGTCATGGTGGAGAAAATCATCCGCCCCTGGGGAACAAACCCCACACCGGCGCTGACGCGTTCGTGGCTTTTCAGGTCGGAAAGATCCTTACCGTTGAGGGTAACTGTGCCGGCTTTGCTGGGGATCATGCCGATCAGAGACTTCATCAGTGTGGTTTTACCCATACCATTACGGCCCAGTATGGCCACAATCTCGTTTTTACCAACGGAAAGATTCAGGTCGCGGATAACATCACTCTGGCCATAGGCTACGCCGTAATCTGATAACTCAAACATAATCGTCTCCTTAATGGCCCAGATAAACTTCAACGACTTTCGGATCTTTCTGCACCCGTTCCATGGAACCTTCAGAAAGTACTTTTCCCTGATGCAGCACGGTTACCCGGTGTGCAATGTCTTCCACAAACTGCATATCGTGTTCGATCACCAGTACCGAGCGGTCTTTGGTAATGCGATTCAGCAGTTCTGCAGTCTGTTTACGTTCGGATACCGACATCCCCGCCACCGGTTCGTCCAGCATCAGAAGTTCCGGGTCCTGAATCAGCAGCATGCCGATTTCCAGCCACTGCTTCTGACCATGACTGAGCAGATCAGCCTGCATCGTGAGTTTGTCACCCAGGAAAATCATATCGGCTACTTCCTGAACTTTATTCAGGACTTCCTGATCGCGGCGAAAGGTGAGAGCGCCCCAGACATTACGTCCGCGTGGAAATGACAGCTCAAGATTTTCATACACTGTCAGGTCTTCATAAATTGACGGATTCTGAAATTTCCGCCCAACACCCGCATGAACGATCTGGTGTTCGTTCATTTTGGTGAGCTCTTTTCCTTTGAATTTAATGGAGCCTTCCGTTGCTTTGGTTCGCCCGCAGATCAGATCCAGTACCGTGGTTTTACCGGCACCGTTAGGGCCGATAATGACGCGGATTTCCTGCTCCTCAACATACAGTGAGAGATCATTAACTGCTTTGAAGCCGTCAAATGAAACGGTCAGGCCTTCAACGCTCAGAACAAAGTCTTTGGGGCCTATGTGCTTATTAGTTTCCGGCATGACTGAGATCTCCCTGTGTAGATTTTTTATCTTCAGCGGATGGTTCTTTTTCCTCCTGCAGAGATTCCGGTAACTCAGGATTTTCTTCCTGGCTGCGGCCAGTAATTATCCAGTGGAATTTTTCCGGAACGAATCTCTGCAACCAGGGGGCAATGTATGTCTGATACAGGCCGGCCAGACCGTTAGGGAAGGCCATCACAACACCAATGAATAAGGCGCCCATGGCAAACAGCCAGAGTTCGGGGAAGGACTCAGAGAAACTGGTTTTGGCCCAGTTAACCACCAGTGCACCATAGACGGCGCCGAGGATGGCGAGGCGGCCTCCGAGAGCACAGAAAATGACCATTTCAATGGAAGGCCCGGTGCCGACAAAGGTTGGCGACATAAAGCCAACCTGTAGCGTAAACATGGCACCACCAATGGCAGAAATACTGGCTGCAGCACAGAAAATAAATATTTTGAACGATGAGACGTCATAGCCGGAGAAGCGTACACGGTCTTCGCGTTCACGCATGGCAACCAGCAGGCGTCCAAGCTTACTCCTGATGATGTAGCGGGCGGCAAACAGACAGACAAACAGCAATGCACCGTTGACAAAATAGAGAATCGTTTTGGCTTCGTCGGTGCGGATATCCCAGCCGTGCAGCGTACGCAGGTCGGTGATGCCATTCACACCGCCGGTGTAGCCCTGCTGTCCGATAATCAGAATCGTCAGGATGGCAGCAATGGCCTGAGTAATAATGGCGAAATAAACACCGCCTACACGACGCTTAAACATGGCAACACCGATGATAAAAGCAAAGATCGCCGGCAGTACCAGGATGGCAACGATGGTAAAAGCAAAGCTGTGGAAGGGTTCCCAGAACCATGGCAGTTCAGTGAGCTGATTCCAGTCCATAAAGTCAGGAATGCCCGGCGTTGACTGAATGGATGTATTTTCCGGACTGGAAGCTTCCAGTTTCAGAAACATGGCCATGCAGTAGCCACCAATACCAAAGAAGACCCCCTGGCCGAGACTGAGAATGCCACCATAGCCCCAGCACAGAACCAGACCGAGGGCCACAAAGGCGTAAGTCAGATACTTGCCAACCATATTAAGGCGGAAAGAATCCAGTGCTAACGGCATAACAATAAAGATAATGACGGCCAGAATAATAAAATGACTGAGCTGATAACGTTCGATTAATGAACTGATTTTATTCATATTCTTCTCCTGTTCCTTAGCGGCGCATTTTCAGTGAGAAAAGACCTTCCGGACGCAACATCAGAATGATGACGACGGTCAGCAGGGTCAGAACTTTGGCCATAGAGCCACTGAGGAAAAATTCCATCGTCGACTGCGCCTGTGAAATCGTGAAGGCGGAAGCCACGGTACCGATCAGGCTGGAAGCACCACCAAATACCACCACCAGGAAGGTATCGACGATGTACAGCTGGCCAGCGGTAGGACCGGTTGAACCCACCATGGTGAATGCGGAACCGGCGATTCCGGCAATCCCACAACCCAGCGCGAAGGTTAAGCGGTCGACTTTTTCAGTATTAATCCCTACGGCTGCCGCCATAGGACGATTCTGTACAACCGCACGGGTCTGTTTACCCAAACGGGATTTCTGCATCATCAGAGCGACAGCAACGGTAATAATGATGGTCAGAATCATGACGAATATGCCGTTGATCGGGACTTCAATCAGGTCAGTAATGGCATAGGAACCCATCAGCCAGTCAGGCAGAGTGACGCCGACTTCACGGGCTCCGAAAATGGAGCGGTAAAGCTGCTGCATAATCAGGCTGAGCCCCCAGGTTGCCAACAGCGTATCCAGCGGACGCTTATACAGATGACGTATAACAGACCACTCAACCAGAGCCCCCAGGGCACCGGTTACAAAGAAAGCGAGTATCATCGCGATAAAAAAGTAGCTGCCGTACAGTGATTCCGGCAGATACGAAGAAAATACATTTGATGTCAGGTAAGTAACGTAAGCACCGAGAATCATAAATTCACCGTGTGCCATGTTGATGACGCCCATCTGGCCGAAAATAATCGCCAGGCCCAGCGCCATCAGAACAAATACAGAAAACAGAATAAGGCCGGCAAATCCCTGCATCGCAAAAATCGATGTCAGTTCCGCCATGGTATAGTCAGCGAACATTGGTTAATCCTCCCGGTGAATAGTTCGGCGTAGGGAGCGGTGCGCTGATGCGCACCGCCCGGATCACTGCGGGGTTATCCCGCGTGATACTGAGCCTTACTGATAACCTTCCGGGAACGGATCGGGTTCGATCAGCTCATCACTTTCGTAAACCACTTCATACTGACCGTCGGTTTTGGCGCGGCCGATACGGGTTTTAGACCACAGGTGATGATTTTTGTGGATTTTTACGTAGCCTTCCGGCGCAGTGGTTAACTCGATACCGGGTGAGGCTTCACGGACTTTATCGATATCAAAGGAACCGGCTTTCTCAACCGCTGCTTTCCACAGCCATGGTCCCAGATAAGCAGCCTGAGTAACGTCACCGATGACGATGTCTTCGCCCCATTTTTCTTTAAAAGCTTTAACAAACGCCTGGTTGTTTTCGTTTGGCAGAGACTGGAAGTACTTCATTGAGGCATAGATGCCATCAATATTTTCACCACCAATACCCAGAATCTCGTCCTCAGTCACTGAGATGGTCAGGAACAGGGGTTTCTCTTTGGTCATATCGATACCAGCGGCTTTCAGCTGCTTATAGAAAGCCACATTGGAACCGCCAACCACAGAAATAAAGACAACATCAGGCTTTTTCAGCTTGATTTTGTTAATCACAGAGTTGAACTGAGTGTGACCAAGCGGGTAGTACTCTTCACCAACCACCCGGTCTTTCAGAACATTTTCAATGTGCTTGCGGGCAATTTTGTTCGACGTACGGGGCCAGATGTAATCAGATCCCAGCAGGAAATATTTTTTGGCATCTTTTTTCTTGTTAGCCCAGTCCAGACCCTCAAGAATCTGTTGTGTGGCTTCCTGGCCGGTATAGATCACGTTAGGAGACTGTTCCAGTCCTTCATAAAATGTCGGGTAGTACAGCATACCGTTGTACTGTTCAAACACCGGCAGTGCGGCTTTACGTGAGGCAGACGTCCAGCAACCGAAAACTGCTGCAACTTTGTCATTAACCAGTAATTTTTTCGATTTTTCAGCGAAGGTCGGCCAGTCACTGGCGCCATCTTCCTGAATGTATTCAATTTTACGGCCGAGAACACCGCCCATGGCGTTAATCTGTTCAATGGCCAGTTTTTCAGCCTGTACAGAACCTGTCTCACTGATGGCCATGGTGCCGGTGACAGAGTGCAGAATACCGACTTTAACCGTGTCATCGGTCACAGCCAGGCCTGTGCTGTTGACTGAGTCAGCCATTACAGCCGGTGATCCGGCAAGCGCAATGGCGGCCGGTATGGCCAGCAGGCTCTTGAGCAGTGTGCGGCGTTGCAGACTGCCGGTCAGGGAACGTTTGCTTGAGCGCATAGTTGCCTCTCCTTTCCTTCTTGGTAGTGGTGGTTAAGCGTGCTTATGGATAGAACAGGGACAGAATGGAGGAAGGCCGTGCACACGGATATCCGCTGTATACAGCAGGTGACTACGTCATTTGACGCATACCCGGGTGGCACACAAATGCTTATTGTCACGCGTACACGCTCATCTGTGTCTGTCGAGAGGTTACAAAGCGGGCTGATAAACAGGACAGTCACAGCCGGTCAAGGGGACCTGCTCTGTGGTATAACGCAGGTCAGATCAGGGCAGACACCTCACCGGCATGGTAGCCACAGCTGCAAAAGCCATTTCCGCTCTTGGGAGATCCGGGTCAATGTCGGACCAATACGTGTTTAAAACACGGCGAAGTTACAACCGCTGGGTGGCAAATCAGACGCTGGAAGATTTTGCTCTGCGTTTTACTGCCAAAGAAGCCCGGCACTGGTCAGCGGTGCGGGTATCCAATACTGCCTTAGGTGCAATCTCCTTTCTGGCGATGGAAGCAATCGGAGCAGCCATCACTCTGGTTTACGGCTTTGACAGTGCGGTCGCCGCCATTATGGCTGTTTCAGCCATTATTTTTCTGACCTCTATTCCCATCAGTTATTATGCAGCGCGTTATGGCGTTGATATTGATCTGCTCAGCCGCGGGGCCGGGTTTGGCTATATAGGCTCCACCATCACGTCACTGATTTATGCGTCTTTTACCTTTATATTTTTCGCACTTGAATCAGCAATACTGGCATCAGCGCTTGAGATTCTGTTTGGCCTGCCGTTAATGGCCGGCTATTTACTCAGCTCGCTGATTATTATTCCCCTGGTAACGCACGGGATTACCCTGATCAGCCGGTTTCAGCTGTGGACCCAGCCCATCTGGATTGTGCTGCAGCTGTTACCTTTTGTTTTTATTCTCTGGTACGAATGGAGCGCAGCGGTTGAATGGGTTCATTTCCGTGGTGCCGCAGAGCCACCGCTCAGTGCTACTGACGGCGGCAGTTCATTTAACCTGCTGTATTTCGGTGCCGCCTCCGCGGTGGTGTTTTCGTTGATTGCTCAGATTGGCGAGCAGGTGGATTTTCTGCGTTTCTTACCTGAACCCGGTAACGACAAAAAACAGAAGCTGCGCTGGTGGGCGGCAATGATTGGTGGTGGCCCCGGCTGGATTATTGTCGGAGCCGTCAAGTTTCTGGCCGGTTCGTTTCTGGCTGTATTAGCCTTGCAACATGGCCTGCCCCTGAGCGACGCTTCCGACCCGACACAGATGTATCGCGTCGCCTTTGGCTATATCAGTGATTCCCCTCTGGTGGTGATGTCTCTTACCGGGATTTTCGTCATTCTCTGTCAGATTAAAATCAATGTGACCAATGCTTATGCCGGTTCCATTGCCTGGTCGAATTTCTTTTCCCGTCTGACTCACAGCCATCCAGGCCGCGTTGTATGGCTGGTGTTTAACGTCATTATCGCGCTCTTACTGATGGTGTTGGGGGTGTATGAGTCACTGGAACATATCCTGGGTATCTATTCCAATGTAGCGGTCGCCTGGGTCGGTGCATTAGTCGCGGATCTGATCGTGAATAAGCCACTTGGGCTCAGTCCCAGACATATTGAGTTTAAACGGGCTTATCTGTACGACATTAACCCGGTTGGCTTTGGCGCCATGTTACTGGCATCCCTGATTGGTATTATCTGTTATGTGGGCGTTGCCGGAGAGCTGGCACAGGCCATGTCGTCATATCTGGCATTACTGACGGCTTTTATTGCCTCCCCGGTTATTGCGTTTCTGACACGCGGTAAGTTCTATCTGGCCCGCGAGATTATTGCCATAACCCCCGTGGCCGAAAAACACACCTGTACCGTCTGCGATAATCTGTTTGATGCAGAAGATATTGCAGTATGCCCGGCCTACAACGGCAATATATGTTCGCTCTGCTGTACGCTGGAATCCCGTTGTCATGATCAGTGTAAACCCCGTTCACGTCTGAGTGATCAGGTACAGAGTCTGCTGGAAAAAATGCTGCCGGCCGCGCTGGTCGAGAAAGTGGATCCGAGGCTGCTGCAGTTTGGCGGCTTATTAGGCGTGATTGCCTTTACTGTCGGCGTATTGTTCTGGCTGGTGTATATCCAGTTGCCGCCGGAAACAGCCGGTCAGGCACTGGTCGGTGCGACGCTGATTCAGGTGTATTTCCTGCTGTTAATTATTGTTGGCGTATTGATCTGGCTGTTTGTGCTGGCCAATGAAAGCCGCCAGTTTGCGCTGGATGAAGCGGTGCGGCAGACCGAGTTACTGACCCAGGAAATTGCGGCCCATGAAGCCACAGATCGTGAATTGCAACAGTCAAAGGAAATGGCAGAAGCCGCCAATAATGCCAAAAGCCGTTATCTGGGCGGCATCAGTCATGAACTGCGCAGTCCGTTAAATTCGATATTGGGGTACGCCCAGCTGCTGGAAAAAGATGAAGATCTGCTGCCGGCGCAGCTCAATAAAATTAAACTTATCCGCCGCAGTGGTGATCACCTGGCGGACCTGATAGAAGGTTTGCTGGATATCTCCCGTATTGAAGCCGGGCGGCTGGAAATACGCCGTGATGAAGTGGCGATCCGCGCTTTGCTGCAGGAACTGGTGGATATGTTCCGTCTGCAGGCAGAAAGCAAAGGGATTGAATTCCATTATGAAGCCACCCCGTTTCTGCCGGAAATTGTGAACTCCGATGAAAAGCATATCCGCCAGATTTTAATTAACCTGTTATCGAATGCGATTAAATTCACGGAAAAGGGCAGTGTGACCCTGTCGGTTAAGTACCGCAGTCAGGTAGCTGAATTTACCGTGACTGATACCGGTTCCGGTATTGATGAAAGTGAACGCAAGCGCATTTTTCAGCCATTTGAACGTATTCGCAGACCAGGCATGCCGCAGAAGCCGGGAACCGGTCTCGGTCTGACCATCAGCCAGCTGCTGGCTGACATTATGGGTGGGGAAATTACCGTTGCCAGTCAGTTGGGGGAAGGCAGTCGTTTCCGCTTATCGCTGATGTTATCCAGTGTCGATAAACCCCGTCAGGTGGTGAAGCCATCACGTAAAATATGCGGTTATAAAGGCGCAGCGAAAACCATTATGGTGGTGGATGACGATGCCTCTCACCGTGGATTAATCAGTGAAATTCTGCAGCCGCTGGGGTTTGTTCTGCTGGAGGCGACGGATGCTTATGACTGCCTCAACAGCGTCAGTGGTACGCCGGTGGATTTATTTTTACTGGATATTTCCATGCCCGGAATGACGGGCTGGGAGCTGCTGCGTACGCTGCGCAAACGCGGTTTTAAAACGCCGGTCATTATGGTCTCTGCCGATGCCGAAGACCGGGTTTCAGCGTCTGCTCAGGGGGCGGCAGATATTGGCCAGCGCACTAACAGCGATTATGTTATTAAACCCATCCGTGATCAGGTGCTGCTGAATAAACTAGGTTCCGTTTTGTCACTGGAATGGGAATACCGTGACGATAACCCGGTGGCGGTCAGCCGTCTGCAGGGAGCGGATGAAAATCTGTGCCGGCAAATGCCGGTCGCCGATGTCCGTGAGCTGCAGAATATGGCAGAGCTGGGGTACGTCAGTGGCATAGAAAAATTACTCGCCGACATGGACGTCAGACCCGGTGGAGAAGCCTGTATTGAGCGCCTCAAAGAATTGGTGCGCAGCTATCAGTTCGCCACCATTATCTCAATGACTCAAAAGGTAATTGATCATGACAGGGGCTGATACAAAGGGTGTCATTCTGGTGGCAGACGATACCGCTGAATCGCTGACTATGCTGAACGAAGCACTGACCGGCGAAGGCTATACCGTGCTGGTCGCCATGGATGGCCAGCAGGCTGTCACCATTGCCGGCCGTATGGCTCCGGACCTGATACTGATGGATGCCATCATGCCCAATATGGACGGTTTCGAAGCCTGTCAGACACTCAAGTCTAACGCTGAACTGCAGGATATTCCGGTGATCTTTATGACAGGATTAACGGACAGTGAAGATATCGTACGTGGGTTAAAAAGTGGCGGTGTCGATTATCTGACCAAGCCGGTGCAGATAGACGAACTTATGGCGCGGGTGCAGGTGCATCTGGATAACGCCCGCAAAGCACTTAGCATCCGTGGTGCATTAAATGAAATGGGGCAGCCGGCCTTTGCCTGTACGCTGCACGGTGAAATTCTGTGGGCAACCCCCCGGGCGACCGAAGTACTGGCCAGCATGGAGACTGACCTGCCGGCATTACGCACCGCCATGTGTGGCGCTGACAATAATGGTGACGCCATGGTGTGGCTTAGCCGCAATCCGGAAAAAAACAGCAAGTGCCGGCTGACACTGGGCTCCCATGCACTCAGTCTGCGTATGCTTGGCCAGCCCTATCCGGGAGAGTTTCTGCTCAGCATCATTGGCGAAGACGATCTGTTTAAAACCCGTGAGCTGCGCAACGAATTTGGCCTCACCGAGTGCGAAGCTGAAGTACTGCTGTGGCTGGCACGGGGAAAAAGTAACCAGGAGATTGCGCAGATTCTGAGCATGAGTCCGCGTACGGTGAACAAACATCTGGAGCCTGTCTTCCGCAAACTGGAAGTGGAAAACCGGACCTCCGCCGCGGCCACCGCCTTTGGTTTTTTATCCGGGGTCAGGCTGAGCTGAAGTCTGTCTGACGCATGTTAACAGTACTGCTGGCTGGCGTCCGGCACGACAATGTAAGACTCAGGGCATATATGGCCCTGTTGTTTTTCATTCTGCCTGATAATCTTGTGACTGTGCCTGACTGACTCCACCCGGGGGCGGCAGGTTAAGTTTGCAGTCCCAATAAAAAATACAGGCCCCAGCTTATGAAACTGTACAGCGCTCACAAAGCCCCCAACCCCCGTCGTGTTCTGATGTTCCTGGCAGAAAAAGGCATCACCGATGTGGAAGTTGTTAATCTTGATCTCAGCGCCGGCGATAACCTGCACGAAGATTTCCGCCGTAAAAACCCGATGGCCAAAGTACCGGTTCTGGAACTCGACGATGGCACCTGCATCTCGGAATGCGGGGCGATATACCGTTATCTGGAGGAACGGGTTCCTGAGCCTGCGTTGCTGGGCCGGACGATAATGGAAAAAACTCTGATTGAAATGTGGGAGCGACGTGCTGAGCTCAGTTTTATGCTCACCGTCGGCCACTGTTTTCAGCATACCACCGGCTTTTTCAAAGACCGTATGACTCCGATTGCGGCCTGGGGAGAAGAGAGTGGCCTGCTGGCCAGACAATTTTTGCCGCTGTTGGAAGAGCAGCTGACCGGGCACGACTTTGTCGCCGGGTCTGAGTTTTCTGCCGCAGATATTACTGTGTTCTGTGCGCTGGAGTTCGCCAAGCTTGTGGGGATGCGGCCGGATGCGGAAGAATTCCCGGCGTTGGTGGCCTGGTATCAGGGCATCAAACAACGGCCGTCGGCGGCGATATTCTGAGCTTTTGAGCGCCGCGCAGGCGCACGTTTTCCCGGGCATTGGCGGCCCGGGTCAGCGGGCAGAAAAAAGTTCCGTCTGAATACTTCGGAAGTTTCGTTCTGTTTATGTCAGAAAATGTCAGAACATATTCTCCGCAAGCCTGTCGCAATAAGTGAACGGCAGGTAAGCAACCTGCCTTAATTGACAGAAAAGGAGGATGTATGTCGGCACAAGCACAACCCGTCCATATTCAGGATGTCTGTATTCTGGTCGCCAGCCATCGTGCAGACTCCCAGAGTCGCAGGATTGGTGATCATCTGAAAAGCCGCTTCCTGGAAGGCCAGGCAACCATGATCGATCTGAACGAAGACAAACTGCCTCTGTGGGATGGCTCAGAGCCGTCGGATGAGGCCGCCGGAGGCGGTGAAAGTCCGGCTGATGTCGTCAACCGTGTGCGGCAGAAAGCCGGAGAGGCATCGTCTTTCGTGTTTGTCGTGCCGGAATGGCATGGTATGGCGCCGGCGGGATTAAAAAACTTCTTCCTGTGGGTAGGCGCGGAAGAGCTGGCTCATAAACCCGCCCTGCTGGTCACGGTTTCTGCCGGTACCGGTGGCGCCATGGTAGTGAATGAAATGCGCGCCAACAGCTACAAAAATACCCGTCTGAATTATATTCCGGAGCAATTGATCTTCCGGGATGTAAACAATCTATGGGCGGATATTCAGGACCGTGAGAGCGATGAATATCTGGCAAAGAGGACAAGCTGCGCACTGAAGCAACTGAAACTCTACACTGAGGCGTTGAGCCCGGTGCGCAGCGAACTGACCGCCAGCCTGAAAGACTATCCCAACGGAATGTCATAACGCTGGAGCAGAGATAAAGCGGCCCGGCCCGCTGGTGTCCGATGGTTTAAAAGGAACCTGTTTTCTATAAACGACTTTTAAACCTGCAATCCCCAATGCCTCCCAGGGGAACTTATCCGATACGTCGGACCGCCCTGGCCGGCGGGGCCGCCCCCAGCTTTTCGCTTTCTGGAGCGTATCTCCTCATTCTCTCGATTTTTCCTGGCCACGCGCCCGTGCGACATCCCTGTCGCTGTCCGCTCGCCGGTGAGACTACGGGCATCCATGCCCTTCGCCCTGCGGGCCAGCCTCCGGCTGTTCAATTTTGATCCTGTCAAAATTGTCCATGC
>MDTG01280913.1_pt1 | contig 144584 bp, 112 predicted proteins | sample 811421 | NCBI WGS metagenome assembly MDTG01 (sample SAMN05326645, study PRJNA326480) | marine metagenome | isolation source: seawater | place: Pacific Ocean: South East | collected 2011
TATTTCCGCCATACCAATCATTCCCGACAGCGGTGTCCGCAAATCATGGCTCATGCTTTCGATGAATTGTTTTTTGGCTTTGTTTGCTGCTTCTGCAGCAACTAGGGCTTTCTCGAGCTGATCTTTGGTATCTTTCAGCTCAGTAATATTCATAGAAATACCCAGCATTCCATCAACTTCTTTGTGATTTAAATGCAATGGGCTTTTTTGGGTTAAATAAGTAAGGTTGCCGGGCATAGCAAATTCTTCGATTGTCAGAGTTTTGTCATTCTCCATTACATAGCTGTCATTTTTTTTGATCGCTTCAATATGGCTACTCTCATAAAAGTCATCATAACTTTTGCCGATATACTCATCAACAGATTCTAACCCCAGTATCTTCAACATGTTATTATTACAGCCCAAGAATATACCGTCACGATCCATCCAATAGACATTACCCGGCATATCGGCAATAACTTCATTAACAGCTGCAATAGATAAAGGCTCTCGTTTTAACAAATTGAATAAGTTTTGGGGATTATCCGCTTTTCGGCCTTTAACACTGAGATAAGTCAGATATCCTACAATTCCACCACAGAATATTGCATTCAATGAAGCACCCAGGGATATCAGCACTAAATGTTGTATAAATGAAAAAGTTGTGATGAAAAGAAAAATAGCCATTAAGCCAAAATATGAAAGCAGTTGCACTGGCTTGAAATATTGCTCCTTCACAACACTAACAAGCTGTAGCAAATAAAAGAGAGATAGAATGGTAAGTGCCATCCCTAGTGTTAAGTCGATCATTTCCATTGAAACTAATCCTCCTGTATCTATTCTGAGCAGAAATATATCAAACCTTCGGTGGTTAGTAAACAGGTTTTTTTGAATATTATTTGCTGATTTTTATTTTTTTAATTAAATCATGAAGTTAGAGTGAACAACTGATTGATATTAACCTTGAAAATCATTATAGTGTCGAAAAATATAACAAGTATTCTCAAACTATCAGGCTGGAGTCACTATGTCTACTAAGGCGATATTTGAGGGAGCAGGAGAGTTTCAGGATGAATTACGTCACGCATTGTGTGTAATGCCCATCAGCGTTGGGCAATATTATCATGAGGGAGATAAGTTAGCCTCAACATTAAGATTACTGGAAAGACGAATTGCCCGCTGTCATATTGTTGTATGTGATAGCCTTCAGCGTCACACTCTACCAATTTTCTATCCGGATCTTAACATTGACATTGCTAGCAAATCTCGAAAACTTGGCCATGAATGGCTGATGAGAAATCGTGAGCTATTAAGGACTTTGTCAATACCCTACTCTATTTCCCACTGGGATGACTGGTTACTTTCAGATGAGTATACCAAGCAGCGCGAGCTGGTTGATTTAGCTTATAGCCAGAAGGGAAACATGTTTAGAGCCATTAATGCCACTGTTGCTGCATTTCTAGAGCGTAATATTGGTTTAAAAAGCATGCCGAACGACTCCTATCTAAAAATGCAAGAACACTGCTTTGAATATGTTAAAGAAGAATGCTCAGTAATGCCATTGTGGATTAGTCTAAACGCCCAATTCGAAGTGTATCCAGGAAAACGCACACTTGGTATGGCCGCAAGCTACCAGGAATTTGTACAAGCTAAATACCCAGATTTATTGAGATGGATAAGGATCAATCATCGAGCTCGCAAAGTTGCGGCCGCATAAAAAAAACCGGAGGCCTAAACCTCCGGTTTCATCATCTGAAATAATGAGTACTAACTAGTTAATCGCCACTGGGATACCGCTCTGTTGCACGGCTACCCGTTTGGCTTTAGCCCAGCTCACATCGACGCCGTGTTTGCTAGCGGCTGTGTCGACAGCATGCACCATCTTGTTGCTCATCGCATCGCTGCCTTGGGCCCGCTGCTCAAACAACGGTCGATGAGCTTCGAGGTATAACTTACCGTTTAACCAACCCGTCTTGAACGGTTGATTCACGATAGTCACTGGCGTATTAATACTGACTTGTGAATACATACGTTTGATGTCTTCAGGGTACATTCGAATACAACCCGCACTCACGCGACGACCAACGCCATTAGGCTTGTTAGTACCATGAATAAGGTAATTGGGACGGCTTAAACGTAGCGCGTATTGACCCAATGGATTGTCAGGGCCTGGGGGTACCACTTTCGGTAACACGATACCATTCTCTGCAGCGTCAGCCCAAACAGAAGCTGGCACACGCCAAGCAGGGTCTTTTTTGCGTTGAATAATTTTGAGAGTCCCTGTTGGGGTTTCCCAACCTTGACGGCCAATACCGATAGGATAAGTCTGTACGGTATTGCTATTAGGTGGGTAGTAATATAAGCGCAATTCAGCCAAATTGATCACAATCCCCTTGCGCGGTGCTTTAGGTAATACAAAACGCGTCGGCACTAAAATCTTAGTACCAGCAATCGGTTGCATTGGATTCACTTGTGGGTTGGCTTCAAGTAACTCATAGTAACCAATGTGATTACGTTGGGCTATGTCTGAAAATGTTTGCCCGCCTTTCAAGGTCGTGTAGTGCACACCGCCCACCACATCACCACCATTGGCTGGCAGTTTGTAGGTTGACGCGTGACTTTGTGTCGGTAAGAAAAATAAACAAGCACTGATCAATACCGCGGCTGGTATTGCTAGTGAACGCTTTGCAGCCAAAACCGCAGATTGGATTTGATTTGTCATGATGATCCCCTTCATTATTATTGTGCTAACAATGCACAAGTCCTATTGGTTTATTGTTTGCCGTAAGTATAACGGGAATTGAAGATTATGCTAGAGCGAATACAAAGTGTTTACCCGTTGTTTACATAGCATTACACTTCGGGTCCAGCCCTGACTAAGTCAATCTTGGCTTCACCACAATATTTTGCGATCAAATCTCTCACAACCCCACGGGCTTGTGCTGCGGACTCCCAACTCCTGTCCTGTGGATAACTAAGCGGACACACCGTGACAGTCACTTTACCCGGACTGAGTAACATATGACCAGCTGGAAATACCCTACGGGTACCCTTGATAGCGATGGGACAAATTGGGGTATGGGTCTCGGATGCCAGATTGAATGCACCGAACTTAAAAGGCCGCAAACCTGTGGCTTCAGTCATTGTACCTTCAGGGAATATCACCATTGCTCGCCCACCTGCTAAGGATTGGCTGATTTTTTCACTATCAGCGATACTCTCTAGTACCTCAAAGCGATTTACCGTGAGGTGGCCAAGTTTATTGACAAAGGTTCTGACAAACGGCCAGCGGCGCAATTCTTCTTTGCCCACAAAAGCAACATTGTCAGGTAATATCCCTGCCAAGACGACAGCATCAAGATAACTGCAATGATTGGCAACATAAATACATTTGCCCGCAGTCTCTAAGTGTATGCGCCCCTGCACCTTCACCGAGATCCCCAGCAAACGAAAAATCAAGCGCGCCCAACAACGTGTTGACCGTTTTGCTTGAGCTTTAGTAGTAATGAATAATGATAACCATAAGGGCATTGCCGTCAGTGGCACTACTAACCAGACATAGCCTGTATACATTGCCTTAGAAACCGTAATTGCAACACGTTTTAACTGTTGCAAACTGCTACGCAGCAATAACTTAGTCACTTGCCACCATACCGGCGGTGCTTTGTGCAGAGCGCCAGCAAGGTATTGTTGTTTGCAGGCAGAGCGCTGCAACTTGCCGCTGGATGTTTTGGGAATAGTCTTAGGTGGCACCAAAATAATATGGTCCGGTGCAATGCCCATTTGTGCCGTTATCTGTTTTTGTAATGTAGCCATTAAGACCTGTTGCGATTTTTTATCCGTAACTCGTGTTTCTGCGACTAGGCAGAGTTTCTCTGTGCCCTGCTCTGTATCCGGCACACCAAAGGCAATACAACAGCCTTTACGAATACCACTCACATGGGCTGCTAATGCTTCGATTTCGTCAGGGTATATATTGCGACCCGCTTTGATGATGACGTCTTTTTTGCGGCCGGTAACAAACAACTCCCCATCCGCAATATAAGCTAAGTCCCCGGTATCCACCCACGCGTCATGCATAGTAGCGTGAGTTGCTTGGGGATTACGGTAATAACCTTGCATGGTGGATGGCCCAGCAAATTGCAAATTACCCACTTGCCGTTCTTCCAGCACTTTACCTAAATCATTGACCACCCGGATCTGATGCCCCGGTAAAGGCTTACCACAAGCAACAAAGTGTAAGTCATTAGCAGCAGGCTTGGTTGACATTTTGGCTAAATGATTCTTTTGGAAAACATCTCTGTCGACTTTATCAATCCTAGGGACGCGTCCCACCGGTGGCACACATAAAGCAACGGCAGATTCTGCTAAGCCGTAGACTGGAAATAGACTCTCAGGCTTAAAACCATAGGGTGCAAACTTCTTAGTGAAACGCGCCAAGGTCGCTGGATTTATTGCTTCAGCACCATTAAAGGCAATTCGCCAACAACTGAGATCTAAACCCTGTAGATCTGCCTTGTCTAGCCGCTGCACACACAATTCATAGGCAAAATTAGGCCCGCCAGAAATCGTGCCGCGGTGATAATGAATAGTCCACAACCAGCGCTCAGGCCGAGCCAAGAAGGCCAACGGCGACATGATCGTGACGGGAATGCCGTTATACATGGTATTCATCCATGCCCCAATCAAACCCATATCATGATAGAGTGGCAACCAACTAACACCAACATCCGTCGCTTTCATATGCACCGCATCTGCAACGGCTTGGATATTACTGATTAAATTACCATGACTGAGTAAAACACCTTTCGGGTCAGACGTGCTCCCCGAGGTATATTGAATCATCGCCGGGTCATGACGACTTGGCGCTGCTGTGACACATTTACCTGGTGTTGCCAGTAATTGTTTTACCGTCGTCACTGCTATCAGACTGGGGATGAAAGATTTTAACAAGCGACTGAGATGCTTGGCCGCATGAAAAGTAATTAAAATTCTGACATCGGCATTATGGAGAATACGAGCTTCACGTCTGACGTATTCTTCGATTTTGTCTGGCCGAAACGGCGGATAAATGGGTACCGGCACCCCGCCAGCGAGTTGAATACCCGTAAACGCATAAAAGAAATCCTCACTGGTAGGCAACATGATTGCGACAGTCTCACCGGGTTGTAACCCTAACTCACTCAAGCCCTGGGCAACATGACCGGCACGGGAGAGCAAATCACCATAGGTGATAACATGCTCTTGGCCAGTATCATCTTGCATGTAGATATGTGGGCGGTCAGGTTCATGTTCAGCATAGGTGAAGAGCACATCCAACAGCGAATTGGCCTGACTTGGGTCTACTTGAGTCGCTTGCAAAGGCTTGATGAGACGTTTATGACTAAGTTGCAGGCTAGGTTCCCGCTCACTCAAGATCTCGAGCAAATCCTTCAACGTAACAATATTCGCGATATCGGCTTCTTGAAATTGCACGTGGAAGGCTTGCTCCAGGCGTTTGAAGAGCTCGACCCGGCCAAGACTGTCAATCCCCAAATCCCGCTCCAAATCCGCCTCCAGGGTCACCGCCTGCAGCGCCTGTGGGTTACCCGAGGTTTGTAAAAACTGCCGCAAAATCGCGATTATGCGGGCTTCATTGTGGCTAGTATTGTCAGTCATGACTAATCTCGTGATTTGTTGCCTCCTTTTACAAGCATAGCCCAAACACACTTGACGATGGGGCGCTGATTCTGTATAAATACCGACCTATTTAAGCCCCACGGGAATGGCATAATGACCTATAACAGTCCCGATATTGCAATCGATCGCAATCAACACTACAACCAGGCAATTGAAGAAATTGCAGGGCATGTCTGCGACTTAATAAAATCATTGGGAACCACCAATAGTGCTTATGTATATGCGCTAACCCAGATCCTTGCAGTCTTACAAAATCTTCAAAAAGACATCTCTCATCTTCATGAGACGCCGTTATCCTTAACCGATTTAAAAACGATGCTTAATGAGTTATTCAGACCATTACAACAAAAAATTAATGCACTAAAACCTATACCAAAACTTCACCAAAACGTCGAGGAGGCTTTTAGAGCAACCGTTACCAACATCAAACAATCCTTAACCTCCTTGCAATATGCAAATATTGCAATCCCGCGAATAATTTACACCATTGAAACACAAAAACCCAGCTATGCTATAGCTTCGCTATTATACAGAAAACACCTATTCGCACCGGTAGACTTACACGCCATTAATAATGCAGAGTATGACAATCATTACCCTGCCCTACAGCTTGCGCGGCGTGCCCATGCTGAGAGTAGCATTAAACTATTTCGTATTGAAAATACTGAAGGCGTTACTCGTGATAATTTAGAGCATTGTCTCACTAAAATAATGGACGAGTGCTGTGATTTCTTGCTATCCGAATCCAATCATCACATGAATGGCTACAAGGATGATATATTAACGCAATGGCTGAAACCAGCGGAGGATAAAGATTATCTCGTGCTCGGCTTCATCGACAGTTATTCCAGTGTCATCTCAGAGCAACACTGGCCCGACTTCGTCGTCATTGCCAATAAAAGCAGCGACGAAGCCGAGACAGTATGGCTAAATCAGCCGGTAGCGACGCCTTCGTTGCGGGGATGAGTTTGCACTTGTCCTGCGCCATCCTCATGGTGACTCCAATAGGGATCTGCCAAAAAGCGTTCGCCATATTGTGTGCTAAGACGCGCGAACTCTGACAGTACGCGGTTTTTGCCGAGGAATTTGGCATAACTCATCGGACCTCCGGTAAACGGTGCGAATCCTGTACCGAAGATCATGCCGGCATCCAATAGATCAGCGTCTTCCACTACCCCTTCACGTAATACAGCCGCTGACTCATTCAATAAACGCATGCTCATGCGTTTGGTAATGTCATCGGCCATCTTGTAATTCTTCGCCAGGGGTCGTTTAACAGGCTTGCCTTTTTTGTAGTCGTAAAAGCCACTACCAGACTTCTTACCCAATTGGCCTTTGTCCACCATAGCTACCAAATGCTCTGGCACTTCCCCGCCAAGGTGCGAGGTTAGATTCTTGGCCACTGATAAACAAATATCAAGTCCCACCGTATCCGCTAATTCGATGGGTCCCATCGGCATACCAAAGTCTTTGGCCGCTTTGTCTATAGCCGCCATGGGTACACCTTCTTGATAAAGTTGAAATGCTTCCATTAAGTACGCCATTAATACGCGATTCACCAAAAAGCCCGGTGAGCTCTTTACTGGAATTGGCAAACGATCAATCTTACGCACAAAGGCCGTGGCAGACTGAATGGTCTCAGTATCAGATTTATTCCCCACGACAATTTCCACCAATGGCATCATTGCCACGGGGTTGAAGAAATGAATACCCACTAAGCGTGATGGGTTTTGCATTACCGTATTGATTTCATCCAAGGGAATGCTGGAGGTATTACTGGCCAAAATCGCCGTCGGCTTGGCATTGATTTCCAGCTCTTTGAACAAGGCTTGTTTGGCTTCAAGATTTTCATAGATAGCCTCGATGATAACATCCGCCTGACTCACCCCTAGGCCTTGAGTATCGGGCATTAAGCGATCCATAGCCGCATTGATGTCCCGTGGTTTGCGGAGTTTCTTTTTGAATAATGCATAAGCGCGCTTGATAGCCGGTGCAATATATTGTGGTTCGCGGTCTTGTAACGTCACACGCATACCTCTGAGTGCACACCAGGCAGCAATATCGCCCCCCATAACACCAGCACCAATAACATGCACATGCTGAGGCGCAAAATCACTGTCTTTGCCTAATGACTTCAAGCGTTCTTGCAAAAAGAACACCCGCACCAAATTACGGGACGTATCACTGACGAGCATTTTGCCGATGGAGTTGGCTTCGTTGATCATAGCTTTCTCGCCGTGAGCACCATCACGAACCCAATTATGAATCACCGCATAAGGCGCAGGATAATGTTTGGGGCTCGCTTTCTTAGCGACTTTGCTACGTAACAGTTTTGCTAATAATGGTCTTAGCAAACTGAAGTTTAATACCCGTTGTAACTTGCTAGGCTTGTTCACTGGTGGTTTGTTCAAGACATAGTAACGTGCCGCCCGTTCCAGTTGGCGTTTTGGCACTGCTGCATCGACGACACCCATTTTGGCAGCGGCATTAGCTGATACGGTTCGACCGGACAAAATCAAATCCATCGCCGGTAATATGCCAATCAATTGTGGCAAACGCACTGTACCACCCCAGCCTGGATGGATGCCTAATAACACCTCGGGCAAACCCAAACGGGTTTTGCGGGAATTCTCAGCAACGCGATAACGACAAGCCAATGACAATTCTAAACCGCCACCGAGACAAAAACCTTCGATCATCGCCACTGTCGGCATTGATAATGCCGCAAGCCTGTCTAAGACTTTTTGCCCTTGGCGGACTAAATCAACCGCTTCGTTGATATCTTTAATTTTGCCGAATTGCTCAACATCCGCACCGGCGATGAAGCCTGTGTCTTTGCCGGAACGAATAATCAATCCTTGGCATTCGCGGTCTTGGGCAACATGCTCGATGCAATGATTAAACTCTTCAATCACTGCACGGTTCAGGGTATTCACTGACGCATCTTGTCTATCCAGGGTTAACCAAAGAATATTGTCATTGTCTTTTGCTAATGACCAATGTTGATAATGTTGTTCACTCATGGTTACGCTACCTCAGATACGTTTTCGATTAAGATGGCGCCACCTTGGCCGCCACCGATACACAATGATGCCACACCACGTTTGGCTTGTTGGCGTTTAAGAATATGCAACAAACGCAACACAATCCGCGCACCACTTGCCCCTACAGGATGGCCGATGGCAATAGCACCACCGTCGATGTTTAACTTGTCCAACGGGATGCTACCGAAGGCTTCGCTCATGCCGAAATTTTTGGCGCAATAATCTTTGTCTTCCCAGGCGCGCAAACACCCAATCACTTGCGCAGCGAACGCTTCATTGATTTCCCAAGCATCGATGTCATTTTTAGATAATTGATTGCGTTGCAACATTGGGGTTATGGCATTCACCGGACCCAGCCCCATCTCAGCCGGGTCGACGCCAGCCCAGTTTACATCTTTGATTTTGCCCAATACTGGCAAATCATATTGTTTCACCGCATCAGCACTGGCCATTAACACCAATGCCGCGCCGTCAGTGACTTGCGAACTATTACCCGGTGTGACATTACCGAATTTTTTGTCGAAGAAGGGTCGCAGCTTAGCGAGTTTCTCCACCGAACTATCTCGGCGTAACCCGTCATCATGTTCATAAAAATTACCGCGGCTGTCGTATAGTGTTGTCACTTCGCGCAAATAACCTTCATCAATGGCCTTGGCCAAGCGTTGATGACTCATGACCGAGAATTCATCCATCTCATCACGAGTGATATTATAACGATAAGCCAAATTCTCTGCTGTTTGCCCCATGGATAAGCCATTTAAGGGATCCGTTAAGCCTTTTAGCAATGCAATCACTGGCGCCAAAAACGCAGGACGAAATTTCGGTACCATGGCAAGTTTGGCGGGGAATGTTTTCGCGCTATACCAAGCTGCAAGCCAGTTTACCATTTTTTGGTTAAACAATAAGGGGGCATGACTCATGGCTTCAGTGCCGCCCGCTAACACTAAATCATGACGTCCAGTGGCAATGTCTTTTAAGGCACTATCAATCGCTTGTAAACCCGCCGCACAATTGCGTTGTACCGTCCAGGCCGGGACTTCTTTGCCACAGCCTAAACGTAACGAAATGATACGACCGATGTTAGCTTCTTCCGGTCCCGGCATCACACTGCCAATCACCACTTCGCCAATTGCCTCAGGGCTAAAGGGTTGCCGCGCTAATAATTCACGTCCGGCATTGACGGCCAAGTCCGCACCACTGTAGGGCCCGGGTTTACCTTTGGCTTTTAGGAATGGTGTGCGAGCACCATCAACTATATAGACTTCACGGTTTCGGTTTGACATGCCTGTTTATTCCTCGTTGTCGTTTCACTGAAATCATCCACAGCAATGGCATCAGCCACTGCCCCATACGTATCTTGTAAATGCTGCACCTCTTCAGCATTGAGAATCTCTTGATTCAAGGCTTGCATCAATTGCTCATTTTTGTCTGCATGCGCCTTGATAACACCGTCCTTGATGGCTTGTAGCACTTTTTTCTCCAATGGTACTGAATCTACGACGCGCTTGAAGGCATCCTCTAAGCGGCCAATAGCATCATCGTCTTCACCGATAAAACAATCCTGACCTAAACGGTCACGAAGCGCTGAGGGTTGCATCATGCTACGTGCAATTTGGTGAACTATCTTATCACTGGCAGGCTGTTTGAAGGGACGCACAATGGGAAATACCACACGCTTTAACACGCGCCCTAATAGTTTGCGCGGAAAGTTCGCGAAAAACCCATCCAGCGCGATTTGCATTTCGGCAAAACAATGCTGCAAGGCCCAATGCACATAGGGCAAATCATCGTCGTTAGCACCTTGGTCTTGATAATGTTTCAATACCATCGAACCCATGTACAAATGACTTAACACATCACCGAGCCGGGCTGAGAGTCGCTCTTTGCGCTTCAAATCACCGCCGAGTAATAACATTGCCATATCTGAGACAAAAGCTAACACGGTACTCATGCGAGTTAATTGGCGGTAGTATTTCGCAGTTGGACCCTTAACCGGTGAACGTAACAAGCGCCAGCCACCCAAACTAAAGAACACACTGCGCACACAATTACTGATAGCATAGCCGATATGGGACGTGAGTAATTTATCAAAATCCGCCATGCCTTGTTCGACTGACTCATTATAGGCCGCGGCAATTTCAGCTCTGACATAGGGATGACATCGCATGGCTCCTTGACCAAAGATCATTAAGTTACGGGTTAAAATATTCGCCCCTTCAACAGTAATGCTGACCGGGATCGCCATATAGGTATAACCTAAATAATTACGTGGGCCTAATTGAATACCCCGTCCGGCATGCACATCCATACAATCATCAATGACTTTGCGGGAAATTTCTGTCATGTGATATTTTGCAATCGCTGATGCCAGTGAGGGTTTTACCCCTTGATCAACCGCCCCCGCCGTCATGCGTCGACAAGCGTCGAGCAAATAGGTATAGCCGCCAATCCGACCCAAGGCTTCTTCCACCCCTTCGAAGTGTCCAATAGGCGTTTTAAATTGTTTGCGCACCAAAGCATAAGCACCGCCGGTCATATAGGACACTTTGCCCACTGCCGTACTCAATGCCGGTAACGAAATGCCACGGCCGATGGACAAACACTCCATCAACATCCGCCAGCCCTGGCCTATCATGCTCGGTCCACCGATGATCCAGTCTAAGGGTATGAACACATCCGTACCGCGAGTTGGGCCATTCAAAAATGCCATGCCCATGGGCGCATGACGCAAGCCTATTTCGACCCCTGGATGACTGGTAGGCACGAGACACACAGTGATCCCGTGTTCGGTTGTTTCACCAAGCAAATGATCCGGGTCGTATAATTTAAACGCCAACCCTAATACCGTTGCCCGAGGTGCTAGGGTGATGTAACGTTTGTCCCAATTAAGACGAATACCGATTAATTCTTTACCGTCATGGTGGCCACGACACACCACACCAGAATCCGGAATTGCTGTTGCGTCACTGCCCGCCTCTGGCGCCGTTAAGGCAAAACATGGCACCTCCACACCACGTGCAAGACGCGGTAGGTAATGAGACTTTTGTGCATCGGTCCCATAGTGGGTCAATAATTCTGCTGGACCTAAGGAATTGGGCACCATCATGTTCACCGCAGCACTCATACTACGGGTAGCGATTTTCATGACGATAGTGGAATGGGCAATGGCCGAAAAGCCTAGGCCGCCGTAATTTTTATCGATACATAAACCAAAGAAGCCTTCGTCTTTAAGGAATTGCCAAACTCGATCCGGCATATCGCCAGCATTTACCATTTGCCAATCATCGATCATTGCGCATAATGCTTCGACTTGGTTATCTAAAAAGTTTTGTTCTTCGGGATTGAGTTCTGGTGTCGGCATATCCAATAAGCGCCGCCAATCAGGCCGGCCTTGGAACACTTCCCCATCCCACCACACATCACCGGCATCTAGGGCCTCTTGTTCGGTTTGACTCATGGGGGGTAAAAGTTGCTTGAACCAGACGTAAGCTCTGTCAGAGAGTAATAATTGGCGCAAAGGGGTGATATTGAATAATACCGCGGCCGCGGCATACAGCAGCCAACTGAGACCGAGGAACCACCAGGGCAAGTGACTAAACACACTGAACCCTAACAAAACAATACCGAGGCCAATGGTCCATTGCCAGGGTTTTACCCGAAAATACGCGAAGCTCCCTGCCGCTAACGCAAAAATGATCAATTCCAAAGCGGTTTGCATGATAACTATCCTTTATCGACAAAGCTAGGACATCATAACTTTTTCCACGCAAACATCAATAGCTCAGCGGCTCCCGCCCCCCTACGCTCTGCGAGCTTCAGCCTTCGCTCTGCGAGCTACGGCTCGACAAGCCAGCCTACGCTCTATGAGCTACGGCCTGACAAGTCGGGTGACAGGCTGAACTTCTCGCGATGGGGGTTTCCAAAGGGGGAAATCGCGATTTTCCCCTTTTGATCGGCATACGCGCAGCGAAGCCGCGCTGGCGATAGTACTTGGGAAGCAATTCTCCGCTTTCAGCGGGAATTGCTGGCAATAGTTCAGCAATTCCCAATCAGATTTGCTAATTGAGGGGATCAGCGTTACTCTGTCTCCAAGTGACGCACCAAAGGTGCGCAATAGAACACACTGACGATGGCAGGATACAACAAAAGTGCATAATTTTACCATGACACTCACCCCCCATGTGGTGACTATCCAGGAAGAATACGTCCCTGCGGCAGAATTATCTTTTCGCAGTGCCATTAACGATCAGTTGGTCATTGTCTTGGTGTTTCGTCATATGGATGTATCATTTCTTAAGGCCATCCAAGCCCTCACCTTTGCCGAACAGGCCCTAAAAAGCTTGGGCGAGCACAAAGACGTTGAACTCAAAGAAGAATCCATGGAAGCCACATGCACCGACATGATCCGCAAACTGCGGGATAAATACTTCGTCATTCACGACCGCCAAGCCCTTTTCAAAGAACCCAATCGGACCAGTCATCATTAATCTCCTGCTAAGAGACTTATTTTCTCTGCCCGCTCCGCGATTAAATCCACAAGATCAGGGATCTTTCGATATTTTGGACCTATTTCAGGCAACATTTGTAATACCTTGCTACTAACTTCAGCCATCTGACGCCCCACAGCAGCAACCCCAAGTCCTGCTGAGTCGGCGAAGTGGGTAATGTTCCTTTGGGTAATTTTATTGGCGTCCGCTTGTTTGCCAAATTTCATTGCCATCCTATCTGTAAGATCAGGATAATAGACCGTGGACAGAACATCATAAGCAGGAGCAAATTGAATCATTATCTTGCCATTCTCATTGCTAATCAGTAATGAGAAATTTTTCCCATGAGCATCATTATTACCTACAATGATATTAAATATGACTAAGTTAAGTAGATTAATAATATCCACTGCTGGCAGCTTAGAAGCCTCACGGATTAATGCAAAACATGTTTTTAAATTCGGTCCTCCCTCAGACTGGTATTTATGTTCTGGTGGGACCCCTAGAGCCTGACAAAAATCTTCTTGATGTAATCGTTGGGGATATGGCTCGCCTGCAATTATTTTGCGATCATATCGTTCAACCAAAAGATATTCGATATCACCTACATACCTTACTGTCGCTGTAGCAGCAGGGATCCCTATTGCCTTTGCAAGCTCAAGGCAAAGTGCTTCATTGCTCGCGACATTTGGAAATCGTGGGATAGCAGGTTTAAGAATATGAGTGCTAGGAGCACCTCCTAGAGGGAGTGAAATGCCGCCATCCTCATCAACATACACAGCTAACTTATCTTGAACGCCCGCCAAAGATAAGCGTAAGCCTTTATCACCCACCAGCAACGGTCGCTGCGGTAAAATTTCAAGTGCGGTATGTAACTCACCTTCATCCAAAGCTTGGTAACGGTAGTTAACTTCTGGTGGCGTCACACCTGAGGGTAAAAAGCTAATTGCACCTGCGCATTCACCGCCAATTTGCTCAAGTAATGCATAATCATTGCGCGCACTCACTCCCACAATGCGGGCAATTTGCCGGCGGGCTGTCTCCTCCGGCAATATCCCAGCAAAAAAACTTCGACAAGCTTTCTCGTTATAGGCCTCCTCTCTTAAGGGTAATGACCAAGAAAGTGGGATCTTGTTGCGATAATGTAACCATTCATCAGTATATCGAAATCGCAAGCGGCCACTGCGATCTTGTAATAAGTGTCCGACCAATGAATGTTCGAGATAAATATCCAGTGTTTTTTTCATCATTTACTCTATAACTCCGGCGGCGTTAATTCGATAGAAATTCCCAGCATTTGCAGCACATGGATGACTTTTGCAAACTGACACGTGGGCTTACCTTTCTCTAAATCAATAATGAACCGTAGCCCTGTCCCTGAGGTCATTGCTAAATTCTCTTGCGTTAAGCCCTGTGCTTTGCGCGTCTCACGGATCAAAGCCCCAATGCTTTCTGTTGTATGCTTCATGCTTGTCCCCAAATATTCCCGTACGGTAACATTAGCATAATTTTCACGATATTCAATGATTTTATTCCCGCTCGGTAACATTTATCCACCATCGGGCCAAAATGCCACCTAATATTCCCGCTCGGGAATGTTACAGCCAGTTTTTCGCACCAGAGCTATTTTTAATGCAGAAAAGGGTAAAAAGAGACTGGTGCGGAATGTCGGTTCTAGGATTCATCAATAAACAAATCCGTAAACAACGGTGTGCCCGGCGTTACGGCGTATTTGTCCAAATCCGTCTGCCCTGCTTGGCGTAAGACATCTTCATCAATAAAAAAGTTACCGGTAATTTTCGGCGCTTCATGCGCTAAGATAATCGCTGCCGCATCTGCGACGATGGCAGGAGTACGACTGGCTTGCCAAATAGTTTCAGGAAAATGCACTTTGATGGCCATGGTCGCAATCGTGGTGCGCGGCCAAAGGGAATTCACCGAAATACCTTTGTCTTTGAGCTCTGCCGCCATGCCGAGGGTACACATACTCATGCCGTATTTTGACATGGTATAAGCCGTATGATCCCGTAACCATTTGTTATCCATATTCAGTGGCGGCGACAAATTAAGAATATGGGGGTTGTTGGATTTCGCCAGATGAGGAATACACGCTTGCGAACAGGCAAAGGTCGCCCGCATATTCACTGACATCATCAAATCAAACCGCTTCATCGGTGTCTCAAGGGTATTCGTCATTTGGATAGCACTGGCATTATTGATTAACAAATCAATGCCACCGAATTCTTCGACCACTTGATTAACCACATCCTGGATTTGATTCTCATCACGCACGTCGAGTTTAAAGCCTTTGGCCTTGCCGCCTTTGGTGGTGATTTCATCCACCACGGTATGAATAGTACCGGGTAATTTGGGGTGTGGCACTGACGATTTACCGGTGATAATGACTGTTGCGCCCTGGCGAGCAAGATTGATAGCAATCTCCCGGCCAATACCACGACTGGAACCGGTAATAAGTGCGACTTGATGACTAAAGCGTTGCATAGAGCTCCTTAAGCATAGCGTTCTCGCCAAGTGCGAGAGCCTAAGCTTACTGTGTGCGTGGGGCCATTGCAATCAGCTAGATTATTGTTCACCAAGGGCATAACTTGTTGCACCAGGTGTTGTTGCTGAAAGCGGTCTTCAAGCATGACGGTGATGCGCCAATAATCCACCCCTACGCTGCTCTCTGCGACGACACCACAAGCATCATGGGCCAGCAGCTCAAATACTCTCACGCCATGCAGTGATTGGGATTGCCAACGACAGCCATGGCGTTGCCACCACGTCGGTGGTTTGTGCCAATCGGTTTGTCGCTCCAGCACACAGACAGGCAGCTCCTCACCTTGTAATAATATCTCACCTTGATGCAACGCAGTGGCTAAGGCGCGCTCTTCACGCTGGGCGGCAATGCTATAATGGTTCATTGCCATCTGTAATTGTGCCACATCCATGGCCGCTAAGGCTAAGCCACTCAAAAGTGTGAGATACAACAGGGTCAGTATCAATATAAAACCTTTCTCAATCTCCATAGTTCTCCAGTGCAATATCAATTTGCCAGACTTTTCGTAGCTGTTGATCCTGAGGGCGTAATATTTCACCCATAAACGCAATGGGCTGAGGCTTCGCGATAATCGCCTCGATGCTAGTCAACAACAATGTCACCCGCACTAAGCGCACCTGCTGCCAATCCGTTACCTGGTTTGGTCTTTGCATAACAAGGCTATCCCCTTGCCAGCAGCTCCCGGCTAAGCCGGGAAGCTGCTTCCCAAGTACTATCGCCTGTGCAGCCAAGCTACACGGACGGCGACCAAAGGGGGAAAATCGCGATTTCCCCCTTTGGAAACCCCCATCGCGAGATGTTAAGCGGGAACCGCTGTCCCCTTGCCTCACCCCCAGTGTAATTGCCATGCGCTCCACGCCAGCCAATAACTCTTCACTACGGCCATTGGTGGTTTGCCTATAGAGACTGTAGATAGCGTGGCCTTGTTTATTGTTGCGGGTGGTTTTACGAATGTAATACGTCTGTTGTAACCAGCGCCCCACCATAGCGCCCGTGTTGAAATGCAACATCGGTGCATCACTCACAATCAACTGCTGACCGCGACGTCTCGCGACTTTGACCGGTGTAAAGATCTGATAATGCAAACAATCTGCGATGACCAATGGTTGTTGATTGCGAAAACGGGGCTGCCCTGTCACCACCAATTCCGATGATGTCGTCATATCCGTCAGTAACACCGCGGTATCCACTGCCATATTGCGTAGACTAAACGTATCATTGCCACTGACGCCTTTGCTGAAGTTTGTATCCACTGACACCGGTGCGACGCTGCCATGACTGATTGCCCCCAGAGGACGACATCCCATGAATCCCGCATGGGAGACCGCCCGATGAAACAGCGCACTGGCTTTGCGACCGGTTGATTGAATATGGGCGAGTCCTTGGATATAACGAAAATTATGCTCGCTGGTGATATACAATTCCACATAACCCAGCACTACCAACGAACTCAAGGCCAACAGCAACATAACTTCTAGTAATGTAAATCCTCTAGCCCGCGTCATCACTGCCCCCCGGCAATTGCAAACGACGGGGTTTAGGATCCATCCAGGTTAACACAACAGCGGTGTCACCGACCGTACCATAGCCTTGGGGCAGTAAACGTTGATTAGCCGCTTGCCAGCCACTCATATCCTGCAAGCCGGCGCGCTTATCATTTGCCAAAGTTCGTCCTTGATTAGCTGCAACACTGTAGAGATAGGCACTGTGGCAATACCTAGTGGCAAGTAATTGCAGGCGCGCGAGTCCTAGCATCGCCACCGAAAACACCAACAAACTGATGAGTAATTCAATCAAGCCGAAACCGGCACAAGCACGGGGGATCTGTCGATTCATCATCACTCCAAACCGTTAACCAATCCCCTTGAAGTGCGAACAATACCATAGCATTTTATAATTATGCAAATAATTATTGCGCGATCGGATTTTATGAACCACAGTTAGTAGGAATGAGAACAAAGATAACACTACCATGGTCGATTTTAGCAAACTTACCAATGCGTCTGTGCGCAACATCAAACCTTACCAACCCGGTAAGCGCAAGGCTGACTTGACCCGTGAAACTGGCGTCGAGGATATTATTAAACTCGCCAGCAACGAAAGTCCCATCGGCCCCAACATCCCCGCCATCAAAGCCGCTTTTAAAGCCGCGCGCAGCAGTTACCTCTACCCCGATGGTGCTGGACGGCAATTAAAACTAACCTTGGCTGAACGACTAGGCGTTGAGCCCCAGCAAATCACCTTGGGCAATGGCTCTGAAAATATTTTGCAATTATTGGCCCAAGTATTTTTGGCGCCTGGTGATAATGTGGTGTTATCCCAGTATGGTTTTATCACTTATCGCTTAGTGGCCGAGGCGCAACAAGCCGACATCATTGAAGTGCCGATGCGAGATTGGCAGTTTGATATTGAAGCCATAGCCCAGGCTGTGGATCCCCGCAGCAAATTATTATGTCTCGCAAATCCGAACAATCCTACCGGCGGTTATATTACTCATCAGCAACTGGAGACGTTACTGAACAGCATCCCCGACACCGTCATTGTCGTCATCGATGAAGCTTATCTCGAATTTGTTGCAGCTCAAGATTATCCTGACAGTCTTGCCCTGCTAAGAGAGCATCCAAATCTCGTCATCACCCGCACGTTTTCAAAAGCCTATGGGCTAGCAGGATTGCGTTTGGGTTACAGTATCAGTTGCGAACAAATCGCCGGGCTCCTCAATCAAGTGCGCCTGCCCTTTAATGTGAATGCAGCTGCCCTCGCTGCGGGCGAGGCAGCCATTATCCACCGCGACTACATTCACCATAATGTCAGCAATAATCATGGGCAAATGTTGCAGTTACGCACAGCGTTGGCGGACTTAGGGCTCGAGTGTTTGCCGTCTCAGGGTAATTTTCTGATGGTTGCTGTGCCGCGGGATGGTCAAAGTGTCTTCCAAGAGCTCTTACAACTTGGCATAATAGTCCGTCCACTAACGGGCTACGGTTTAGCAAATCATTTACGAATTTCCATTGGTTTACCTGAACACAATCTACGACTGTTAGAGGGGTTAAAAAAAGTGCTATCCTTGTAGTAGAAAGCACTTTAAGTTCTTTCTACAACTCTTTGAAAGTAGGTAACTATGGAACACGTCAGCAAATACACGGCCAAGATACCCGATGCCAATGGCATGGTTGATTTTACTGCTGAGGAGAACTCAGTCTGGCAGGATTTGATCACCCGCCAAATTCCCATCGTCGAGCGCTTAGCCTGTGATGAATTCATCGAAGGGCTCAAAATCCTCGATTTACCCATGGACCGCATACCCCAATGCCCGGAATTGAACGAAAAACTCGGTCAAGCCACGGGTTGGGCCGTCGAGCCAGTACCAGCCTTGATTCCTGTTGAGCAGTTCTTTGAATTACTGGCCAACAAAAAATTCCCTGCCGCGACCTTTATTCGCCGGCGTGAAGAGTTAGATTATCTGCAAGAGCCGGATATTTTCCATGAATACTTTGGCCATTGCCCCCTACTCACCAATCAAGCCTATGCTGACTTTGCCCAAGCCTATGGTGAAGTGGCCTTGAATGCCGACAAAGAAGACCGCCAGGCCCTGGGACGCCTGTATTGGTTTACCGTTGAGTTCGGCTTGATGAATACCCCGAAGGGCCTCAAGAACTACGGTGGCGGCATTCTCTCCTCCAAAGATGAGACCATCTATGCCGTTGAGAGCGATACACCTATTCGTAAGCCTTTGGGCCGCGGCTTAGACGCCCTGCGCACCCCTTATCGGGTGGATATCATCCAGCCTGTGTATTACGTCATTGATGATTTTGCGCAGCTTTATGATCTCATCACGAATGATGTGTTCGGCACTATCCGCAAAGCCCGGGAGCTTGGGGAATTTGCCCCAAACTTCGAGCCTATGGGGCCAAATTTTGAGCTCAAGTGTTGACAAGCATGGGGAAGATTTTTAAGGTGGGGTTTCCTAACCAATCAGGATATCACCATGACTGAACAATTAACCCAAAAGCGCTGTCTGCCCTGTGAAGGCGGTGTACCGGCTCTGGATATGGACGCTGCCACCCGCATGCTCGAGCAAGTGGAAGAATGGGACCTCAAAGAGTCCGGCAAAGAAATCGTCCGCAGCTTTCATTTCAAGAACTATTACGAAACCATGGCCTTTGTGAACGCCATCGCCTGGATGGCCCACAATGAGAACCACCACCCCGATATCGAGTTAAGCTATAACCATGCCCTAGTACGCTATAGCACCCACGCTATCGGCGGGCTATCGGAGAATGATTTTATCTGTGCCGCCAAGGTGGATAAGATATTTCGGGGTGAATAGCTCAGGACCCACGCAAAACGCGCTATACTTCGTTGAATTAACAGCCAAAAGTGCTCATTTATTCCCAATAAACTTCGCTTTTTGTCTGCTAATTCGCCTCGCCTAGCATCGTTTTTCGTGAGCCCTGATAAGCGTTAAGCCCTGAATTAGGGGCGTTTTACAATAACCCCTTAAGATTGAGTTAAGGCACGAGGCCTATTATGCAAAATCTAGCTACTATTAGAGTATGCCCTTGGCAATAACAATAAACCGGAGACAATATGCCTGATCCGAAGCAATATGGTGTGATCGTCGAGGCTAGCCCCGCAGGCGCCGCAACATCAACACCTACAGTTACATTTAAGACATCCACCGTTGCCCAGGCCCGTTCCGGTATAGTTCCAGGTTCTGATCCTGAGTATTACGGCATCGCTGTTACGGGCGCTGCTGCCATAGCTGCTGACGCTCCCGCAGCCTCCAGAGCTGAGCTCAATCGCTCCATTGCCAATATGTATTATGCCCTGGGTCAGGGCAAAAACGTCGCTGTTATGGTGGCGAACAAGAGGTTTGGGTACCCAGCTGTTGATGAAGACAGACTACCGAGTAGTGACCCCAAGACTCCCCTTAGTGACAGAAAAAAACAAAGTTTCCTTGTCGGCAATAAAAATTTTTACGCTGCCCATAGCAAGCACCTCGAAGTCGAATTGAGTTTCATGCACTGGGCTGGCAGCCGGATTAATGAGGCTTTTGCTAAACTTTCAAATGCTGAAGGGGATGAAGCTGCAGCGAAAAATGATTTACAGGCTAAAAAAGATGGACTACCAGGAGTTAAGCAGGCTGCCACTGAGGCTAAGGAAGAATTCGACTATTTCAATGAAGCCGTCCGGGAACTAGAAGGAAAGGAAGGTGTTAAAGCTCACGAGCTAGCCAAAGCTAGAGAACAAGCTCGTGCTGCTCGAGCAAGAGCCCGAGCAGCCAGAGAACGGATTGGCGAGGCCGAACAGAATATCCGCGACGCTCAAACTGCCGTCACCGACGCCACCCAAGCCGTCGCTGCTGCCAAAAAAGAATACGACAGTGTTTATGCTGAAACGATTAACGTCCTCAAGGGCCGCAATCCTGATTTTTTGAAAGCTTTCCAAGCTGGCGAATTAAAAGCGAATGAAGATAAAGATTTCTATGGCGTTGTCCGGCGTGATGATGCCTTTGTTGGTAAACCTTTCGAAGAGTCCGTACCTGGGATGGATAAGTTTCAACTATCAGATGCTGAGCGTGATCAAACGCGCCAGGCGGCTTTTTATAGTGTATTAGATGATGGCGATTGGAAAGGTTCCTTTGAAGGCGAAACCTTCACCGCCACCTATGAACACACAGAAGGCGGTGAAACCCTCAAGCGAGAAGTCAAAATCCACCAGCAGGCGGGTGGTTACCGAACCAAGACAACAGATAGTAGCAGTCTTGAACAAATGGCAAAGCTGGCCGTTAAGCATTGTGCAGAGAACGGCAAAGACATGATCGTGCTCAGCATGAAACTCCCAGAAGGCACCGCCACTGAAGCGAATGTTAAACAATTATTAACCAAAATGATTAAAGCGGTTTATAAAGAAAACGTTGCCCAAGGCAAAGAAATTAAAGTCATCATCCCTCCCGAGTATGCTAAACAAGTCAACGTTCACGATTTAGAATTGTCTGATGACGAACGCGCCATAGTACAACCTGCTGAACGCATCACTGCGCCAGCGCCAGCATCAACAGCTTCCGCTAGCAGCAGCCCAAGACCCGGTGGTCGCTAGCCGTCATTCTCACATCCTGGCCGAGTTTGATTGGCGAAGCCAATCAAACTCGGCCAAAAACCACAGTAATATTTATTACATTCTGACAGTAGCAGTGTTAGAACTAGAAGGGTCAACAACAGGTTCAGTCGTTGCTGTCTTATAGAAGCAGTAAGCTGACACCAGAGCAACTAATACTGCAACCCCAAAAGCAGCCCAGCCAACACCGGGAATCGCTAACAGAGGTGACGCAGCACCAAAAAAAACAGCAACTTCGAATCCCGCAACACCCGCGCCAGCACCTAAGCTTAACGTTGATAAGCCATAAGCTGATTTTTTAGTACCTTCGTGTGACACGACTTTTTCGAAGAAAGTTAGCTGTGTCTCTGAGGGAGAAGCTACACTCTGCTCTAAAACCTCACGTTGACCGTCAGAGGACAACTCAATATCATCTTTTAAGCCCCAGTGATCTTTAGCAATATTAAGTCCACTAGCCATCAGTGGCCTTCTATTAGATAGCATTGCTTTACGCTTACGCTCATTTTCTCTCTTAGCGTCAACGATCTTCCTTGAAAGTTCGTGACGCTCACATTTAACCGTAGCAAGTTGCGCCAAAACAGCCTTCTTGACCTTGTCTACTTCGCGATCACAAACTTCAAACGCTTCAGCTTCAAAGTCTGGGCTGAGCGCTTGTCGTAGATCATCACGAGATATCTCGAATTTATTTTCTTCGCCATCTCCAATTTGAATAATCAGCATGTCAAATTGATCTTGTTCAGGCGTCTGATCATCTAAATTGTCAATGATCCCTTCGAACAGTATTTCTCGCGCAAGAACTTTTTGAGTTAACTCTCGATCGTTAATGTTAGTCAGAGACGCACTTACTTTATAGAGGACCGCGGTAATAGGATTATCGTTATCAGGATTTTTCGGCTCCATAGCTATATCAACAACGCCGCGAAAGATTTGCCCCTGCACAACCTGACCAAGTCCCATTTCATGATTCTTTTGTCCAGAAGCTACAGATTTCTTGAAGGTAATTTTAACATTTACTGGTTCAGATACAGGCATCACTTCAACACGCTTATCCTCAACAAGCTTCTCTCCTACCATCCGATAAGTATGGGATAAATCATTCACTGTCCCACTTTTAAGATTCATAACAGTACTAAGCTTTTCTTCAATCGTTATTCCATCACGGCCTGATACGAAGGACATAGTAATTTCAGCGCAACTAACATTGATTGAATGAACTTCGCGCTTGTGGAAAGCATCAAGCAGCTTAGGAAATTCTTGGTGAAAAACTTCAACCGACGTATAGCCGAAGGAATATGTATATTTTGTAGTTGCAGTGTCATTTGGATAAGTCTCAAATACTGTGGACAGATCATTTAGGTGCTCAGAATCATGATATTTTGAAGAAATAATTGTTACTGTTACAGGATAATTGCTAGATAGTAATTGCAGAGTACCGTTAGATGATCTTGAAAAATTAACTATTTCAACATCAGGAGCATCTTCAGAATCAGAATCTATTGTTGAAGTAACCTCAAGCTCACCATCAGTAGCAAGCGCATAGTAAATTGCATCATGCAGCTCCCTCTGAGAAACTAATAATAAGTGCTGTATTTCTCTAGTGTTGGTTTCAGATATCTGTAACGATGAAATTGACTCATACTTAAACAGCCTGACTAAGGTAGATAGTTGTTGAGAGTTTTCACATTGGAGTTCATATTCATACGGCTCGTCCGATGGCTCTTGCTCCTCAGTCGGATAAGCTGGCGTAATGTCAGCAGTGAAACCGTTGCCATAATCTACTGTGTATTGCTCGGCGACAATGACTCCTTTGGGTAGAATATCTTGGGAAATATATTGCTTCGACGTAATTGTTATTGTAATTGCCATGGACTCTCTCCCACACTTTTATGAACTTTCGCAAGCGTAGTCTATGGATATTAATAAAGCATTAATATAGCAAAGAGATTTGTAATCCAAATGTTACAATTACGACTTGCTAAAAAAAACACTAAAAATCATAGGGTTATACCGCTCAAATATAGAACACATCAGATAAAATCATGGCCTGCGAACTGCCGCAATAGGATCTATACTCAAAAGAGTCGATTATCGAGATCAATAAACCGGCCAGAAGGCCATAAACAGGGCTATGGAGCGAGCAATAATGTCCCTTAGGAACCAATTCATCACTGTCATTTTGAGCATTTTAGCCCTAGTATTCATAGGGACGTTCTTCATCAGCGTAGATAGCTTCAAGGCGTATTTGAACAATCATCTCCATCAACAGATGACCAGTGTCGCCAATACTCTAGGTTCAGCAGTCGCCCAAGCTGACAAACCTCCCGAAAAAGCTCGGCTCTCCCGCGCCATGGATAAGATGTTCGAACAAGGTATCTACCAAGAGATCAGTGTCGAATTTAATAATAACATCCTCTATGAACGGGAAAAGTCCAGTAGTACGGTAAGTGTGCCACGTTGGTTTCAGTATTTTTTTCCGATAGAGATCTTGCCTGTCACTGAAGATATCACTAGTCCTAACAATATTACCGGCAGCGTCACTGTCATTGCTGACTTGGCTGATGCCTACGAAAAACTCTGGGGCGAAAGTGTTGCAACTTTATGGTGGTTCATGGCATGTGCCGTTATTATGGTATTTATATCGATGCTGTTGCTAAACCTTCTCCTTAAACCACTCGCTCTGGTTAAACACCAAGCCGATGCGATCTGCGATCGAAAATTCTCTGTGCAACAACATATTCCTCACACCCCTGAATTACGCTCAGTAGTCACTGCTATGAACCGTATGTCGACAAAAGTCCGCTCTATGTTTGACGAACAAAATGATTTAACCGATAGATTACGAGAACAAGTCTATAAAAATGAACTCACCGGACTTGGCAATCGCCGTTTCTTTTATATGCAGCTGGATCATCTGATCTATTCTGAAGATGAATTCTTTCAAGGTGCTTTATTCATCATTGAGTTTCGCGGCATTAGTAGTTACAAGAAAAAACACGGTTTTGAAGCAACCGTTAAACACATCAAAGACATTGCCAAGGTATTGAATGAAATCAGCCATACTAATGACAAGTTTATGGCAGGTCATTTTTCGGATCAGTCATTTGCATTACTTACGCCTGATATTAGTCTCGACGAAATCAAAAGCTTAGCAGATACCCTTAGTAAACGCATGGATGCCATCAATACCAGTATTGCCGATACTGAAATAACAACCAATATTGGCATTGCCACCTATCGTAAAGGCGGTACATCAACCGATCTACTGTCAGAAGCCGATATGGCCCTACGAGCAGCCCAAGCTAATGACAAGGAAAACTGGCATATTTATACCACCGAACTCGATAAAGATGATATCATGTCAGCGACGCAATGGAAAAAAACATTAACCAAAGCCATCGAAACCAAAGATATCATCCTCCATTACCAACCGGTCCTTAACAACAAAACCAAAGCCCGTAAACCTTTGCACTATGAAGTGTTAATGCGGCTGCCAGCCAAAGAAGGCGAACTCTACAATGCCAGTGTCTTCGTGCCTATGGCCGAAACCTTTAACATGATGGTAGACTTCGACAAAATAGTCATCGAAAAACTCATCGATGCCATCAAAAAAGACAAAAAACATAAACACAAATATGCCTTTAATCTCTCCGCCCACACCCTTGATGACCATGGCTTTGCCGATTGGCTAAAAGAACTATTCAACAAAAATAAAACGATTGCTAAACGCTTAATTCTTGAGATCCCTGAAGCTGCTGTGCTCAATGCGATGACTAACTTTAATCACTTGGTAGCTGAACTTGGCCCATTGGGCTGTGAATTCTCACTGGACCACTTCGGTCGTGGATTTTCGTCGTTCCAGTATCTGAGCACATTGAATGTCAATTACATTAAAATAGACGGCTGCTTTATTCGTAATATTGACAAGGACATCGATAATCAATTCTTCCTCCATGTTTTGACTGAAATCGCTCACACCGTCGATATTAAAGTTATTGCTGAGAATATTGAAAAAGAAACCGAGCTAAAAGCACTCCGAGAGACCGTTATTGATGGCCTACAAGGCTATATCATCGGTAAACCTACCGCAGAGCCAAGCAGTGCATAGGATTAGTGACTGAAACTAACACCGCCATTAGTAGACGGTTGTAAGGTGGTTTTGCATGACTTCTGTTCCACAACAACGTGTTGATTGCTATCCGTAGCTAATGATTTCCACATATTTACTTTAGGTCGTACAACAGGTTCAGTTACACATTTGATCATATGTTCTGATTTTTTATCACCTAATTGGTAGGCCAGAATATTGTTTTGTAATTCTGCCAACCGATTGGGACCATTTTTATAATCGAAGGTTTTGAAGAATATTTGTTGTTGTATTTTCTGCAAATACCCATTAATCGACTTCGACAATGATTCGTCGACTAATTCTGCTGCCGATCTATGGATAGCCTCAAGCAAAACCAAGGTATTGTATACTGCTAATAAACTTTCTGCCGTTGCATCGCTCACAATGCCCTGCCTAGCAAGTTCATCACGCGACAATAGTAACAAATATTTTAATTTAGCTGTAACACACGCCGCGATAGATGTTCCCAACTCATCAACTTCTTGTAGAATCTGACTAATATTCTCAAGCACCGCCACTTGTGCCTTAAATAATTTGTGTTGACAGGCAAATAACGCGTACGGCAAGTTGTGGGATAGACCGTCAATGACAACGGTCTCCGTCCCTTGGACAGCGTGCTCATAGAATAATTTAAGAATATGGAGTACATCCTTGACCATCTCAAGGGTTGTGGGAAGATAATAATTAATATTGGATTCACCAACAGTCACCGAAAAGCGTTTAGCAAGCTCGTTGATAATTTCGATAAAATACAACAGCTGACTAAACTTATTGTGATAGTTAACTAGTGCTGAACCATAATCAGGCGTAGTTACAGCACACGATTTCCCTTCCCATTGATTATATAATCGCTGCAACTCTTTCTGCGCTTGAACAACATTGATTCGGTGTTGAGGATCAGGATGTCTAAAGTCATTGATCAGACTATTTAGTCCCGCTTGCACGTCAGGCGACAGACCCAAGAGTGCTGAGAATTGTTGATGACCAAAACCTAGCTGCTTATTATCATGCCATAGGGATTCAGCCTGACGTAATGTGTCAATAGTCATCGCCGTATAGTCATCGTCTAAGTACTGAATTAATTGGTGTAAATGGTAAGGGGGAAGACCCGCAAATATTTCCCATAACATTTGCCCGAGACTAAAACTATCATTATCCTTTGTGACAGTTAACTCAAACTCTCGTTTAACAAATGATACTGTGCCCTGACCAGTTACAGCGACATCATAGTAACGTGCTTCGAACGGTGTATAACCTAGGGTGCCGATCATGTCAGTTTCGGCACCGACCTGTTTTGCTAGACCAAAATCGACAATTGTAAGCTCGCCGTTTTCATTAATCATAATATTTTGTGGTTTAAGATCAAGATGAGCAATATCCTCATTAAGCTGGGTGTATGCCTTTAGTAAACTAAAGGCTAATAGCCAACGTTGTTCTAAGCTTAATGGCAAACGCAGAAAATCTGCCAATGTTTGCCTGCCGAGATTTCGCATAGTCATACATAAATAACCGTCCACATCCAGCCACAGATTATGGGGAAGATCCTTGTCATCATGGATTTTTTTGGAGGCCAAAAAGCCGTGTTGCGCAACGAGATTGGCTTCTTGTTTGTAATAGTCTAATTGCTCAAAGCTACTACCAAAAAACTCTTTGTAGACACGCGTATTACCTTGTTCGGTGTAACGCTTTAATGTTAATGACTCTGTATCTCCAGAAGGTGGCGATAGTGTCACACAGCGGTCACTTGTCTCTACAACACCCATCACAATCGTACCCAAGCCTATGCGAACTCGACCATAACCGCCCGCTAGTACAGCGTCAGAATGGGATGGCAAATAAAAACAGTCCAGTCGGTAGTGTTTGTCTTCCCCTTTGCCGCCCGGTCGACGTACAAATACATAAGATTGCACAGCACCCTGAGACAAGGCTGTCGGGGATATCCTTAAGTTATCGTCGTTGTACATAATCTCTTGGTCTGCAACTGTAAAGCGGTTTGAGCCGGCATTATTTCTGGGTAAAGGGGTGATTGCGTATTGAGGTGAATCCTGACTTAATGCTTGTACAGACAGACTTCCGCCCCGTAAAAATGCCTCTATGATGGCGAAAACCTGCTGATTGGCAGTTATTTCATTAGCTAGATAGTTTTGAATTGTTATTATCGGTTGTTCTGGCTGCATTTACTATTCTATTATTCATCTCGGTAAAAATGATGAGAGCATAACAACCTAACGTTAACAAAACCTTAAGGTCACCTCCATAAATTAGCCCCTTAACCACATTAAGACACCAGAGTATGGAGATAGTCTTTAATTAGGTATAACGAAGCAATCCCCCCTGCTCATTAGGCTCATGATCAGTACAGAGCGTATGAGAACTAACGCTCGCAACTTGTGGTGGATTTCGTTGTTCCATAACAGTATTAGCTCGCGCAATGAGATTATAATGATCGCCTATTAATTTATCGTACTGAGATAGGAATTCATCTGGCTCTAACTGTTGCTGAGACAGGTTAGCCAACCTATGCCTTAATGATGCTTGTGTTTCAACAAGTTCTGCTAATAATGCACTATCATCAGAGCAATCCTGTATATCCAAATGATCTGACACTTGCTTTATTGTGGCATGGGCATTATGCAACATATAAACAACCAATGTCGTCACTTGAGTTTTTATTGGCGTTGAGGATTTCTTTTGATTATTAGTACGATAATGTTTCATCATCGAACTGAGACCTGGCAGCGCTTGATATTGTAAGGATATCATATCCAAATCATCTGCGCTTATTGTTGTGAGATCTATTGCACGCGCATGATTAATGATCTGACTTGCCTGTTGATATATATAGCCAGACAATGCATTAAGATAATCATATTGGCCTAACGCAGTAGTATTGCTATATATCGTGTGTAAAATATTGTAACTAAGAACAACTGACAATAAACGATTATAGCTGCCTAACATTTCGCAATTAGTTGGTAACCCCGCTTCGATTGACTTAACGATTGTCATTATGTGTGTACGGATTTTAGTGATTAACGCCCAACAGTTGTCAGCACAATTACCTCGATATCGTGTCACAAGAAGATTGTGATAAGCTTCACTCAACGCATCAAACGATCCCTTAGGTGCTTCTTCCAGCCGTAGTAACAAGCCAAAAAACTCACCTATGGCATGGTTATATACTGCAATATAATCACCATCATTAGCGATTTCAGATTTTACTCTATCCATTGCTGGAACCAAGTGCATTGAGATTAGCTGTGGTATTAATCCGGGATGAAGTGTTAGCGGAGTATGCTCCTCTTTATTGAAATACTGGAGGTATAATATTGCTACCGCATTACGGCTATGGCGTGAATAAACAATGAAGTTAAGAAGCCTTAAGACGTTATGCTGAATCGAATAATGCCTATTTTCACAGCCAGTAATGATTTCACGAACCCCATCAGATGTAGGTGATTCTTCTAGCATCATGGAATACGCATGCATATCGGACATCAATATGGTAACAGATGAATGCAAAGATTTCATCTCATTAGAACCAATATCAATTATTCTACATGATATGCCATTCATGAAATCAAGCAATCGCATTGATTTCTCTACCATTGATTCAGCAATTGCCTTCTGCTGTGGGCACGGTTTCTCTGCAGTCACTTCTCGCTTCATCTGCCATTTATCATAAACCGTTTGTAACATGGTGATTATTTGTTTTATAGCTGGACGTTTTTCCGGGTCATTTTGTGTCATATCACTTATTAGAGCTCGCAAAGCATCTTGTGAATCACTATCGATGTCAGATAATTTGCTAAACAAATCCAGGCCGTATAAGGGGGTACCAAAATGATGCCAAACTGCATCGATCACTGTATCAGGATAATTTTTAGCCTGAAGAAATAAGTGCTGTAATTTCAATAATTCGTATACGTAATCCAAAATCGGCATGCCGAAGATATCTTTGAATACGGCACCTAGACTATAAATGTCTTGAGCGGCTGCTGCGTCAATGGTGGTTTTTTTTCGGGAATCAATAATTAGTGGCTGACTGACACCACCCGAAACCGTAGCGTATAAACCTTCAGGCCCACTATATCCGGGCGTACCATAGGAATGAACAGCTACGCCATGTTTATTTACAAATCCAACATCAGCAAATTTAGCAATCCAGCCATCATCAACACTCTGAAAAAGAATGTTTTGTGGTTTAATATCATGATGAACATGTTGGCTGAAATCCTGTTGATAAGCTTTGGCTATTGCAATTGCAATCTTGAAGCGGTCTGCTGTAGATGGTTGTGTCCTATCATACAGAAATTCAGATAAATTAATATTACCTAAATCTCGCATAATGAGCAGATACCCACCATCAACATCCTCAAAAACATAATCTTCGTCATTACTTGCATGTTTAACATTAGCTTTGATATTCGTATAACCTAATTCTATATGCCGTGATACTTCATACTGAGGGCCACTAATGGCATTTCTGTTTGTGCCAAAAAACTTTTTAACAACGCGGGTATTATTTTGTTCTGTATGACGCTTTATGACCAATGCTTTTCCGCCGCTTGATTTATTTTCTTTATCATCATTTATAATAATTACGCGGCTACTTTCTGACTTATTAAAAACTCTTGGTCTCTCATAGACCATCGTTCCCATGCCACGATAGACTGCACCGTAGCCCCCTGTCATGACAGGTGAAATCACTTTTGGTACATAAAAAATATCATAGCGGCTGGTTGGCGTTTTACCTTTACCACCAATGCGTCGAATCAATGTCAGGTGGCTAACTGAATTAATCGGGTTTGACCTGCTGTCATCACCAGCAAATTCTAGCTGCAGAACATCATTGTTAAAATAGACATTACAATTGCCTAAATCAATATATCGCATTGAGATTGGCATTGTGCTATTCGATTGATAGCTGGCTGCGTGATGATTGAAGACAGGAACCTCAGTTGGATTATAATCAACAAGTCCATCCGGACCACGCTCAAGAAACTTCACCAGGAGAAGCTGTAATATATCATCATTTTCTAAATAGCCAGCGAGTTGGTCTTGGTATTGAAAAGCTATCGGCTTTGGCATTGCAACCTCTTATTATTAGTCATCAAGCTCAAACTTGACTTATATCGTATAGGAATCGCGCGACTATAGCATAATTTTGTGGGTAACAGTAGGTATTTCGCAATAGCCAAGCCAGGCATATACCCTAACATACGGAAGTTGCCGGATAAATATTCTCTTGACTATGAAGCTCCTGGAGCTTGTAACGGCGTTTTCTGAATTGTTTTCGCGTGATCAATAATGCGATTTTCAACCGGTTTTTGCCAGAATGAACAAATAGCCGCAGTACTAATGCCTGCTGCAGAGCCCCCTCCGACTGCCCCTAGCCCGAAGCTTGTGGCTACTAAACCAGTAAAAGCCCAACCTATCGGCCCTGACATTAATAATGCAGCTGCAATACCAATGCCTACGGTCCCCACAATTGTCCAAAGCGCGATGTTGATTGCACACACCGCAACTTTTTTACGCAAATGATGGTCTTGGCGCTTGGCGGTGTAGTCTCGTAGTTGGTCCTCAAAAGATTTTGTAGCTTGTCCACCATCTTCATTGTTTTCAGCAGGCTGCCTTTGTGGATTGCTGGCTGCATGTATAAGATCATGGGTTTCTTTGACAAAAGCAATATTTGCACGATAATCAGCAACAATTTTTTGAAATTGTTCTTTCCGTATGACAAAACTAGGATATTGAGGTAGTAATTTGGCTTCACGCTCTAATTCAGCTTGTGGCTTCATTGCATCCATAAGCGCTGCTTTGATAGCATCAAATTCATTTTTAAATGATGCTGGCAGCTGAAGTCCGTTAAATTTCTCGAGCTCGGCTGTATACTCAGCCTGAAGTTTAGCAAAACAGGCTTGCTCAGCAGCTTGGAGAAATTGATTAACCTTATCACACTGAACATAACCGTTTTTATATGCAGCTTGTTTTATTACTTCTACGGCCTGGTCAAAATCATCATTTGGTTCAGTACCTATAATTTCCCGATACGCATTAATTTGCTTACCAAGCCAGTTAAATTGACCGTATTGGCAATTTATGAATATATCTTGACAATCTTGTGCGAGCAATAGTAATTCTTCATTAGTGACAGAACTATTATTATCGTTATACTCGGCAATAGTTTCCTGAATCTCTAGTAACTTTTGCTCGCGACGCACTGTGTTATTTGTAACAAACAACGGCCCGAACATAGTATATGTGAATGTTTTTACCTGCTGGAATTTTGCTGAGTAAGTATTGAGTTTATCGATTATGTTCTTTTTTACTAAAGCATTATGGTCACCAGGATTTAGAGATTTTCTATCATTCCATTGTTCGCGTTGATCGTTAAGCTCTCGAATGATCCCTGCAATATTAGCAGGTGAACTCAGTGTCACATCATTGAGTTTTTGGAGAGTTTTTGAAATTTCAGATTGCTCACCTTCCGTCAAATCGTAGACGTTAGAGAATAGGCCGTTAGCAAACATTGGCCGTCCATCTTCATGCCAAAAAAGCTCAGCCTTACGAAGATCCTTGCTTTTAGTAAAATCACCACCATTTAACAATGTCATACAGTCTATGATAATCATCTGACGTTCTGCACCAAATAACGCATTTAGCATCAAGCCCAGCGCGTAGTGGTCTTGTGACTTAGAGCTATTATATTTTTTTCTTGCTATAATTTTTCCATTATCATGGCACGCAAACGTGGTTTCCGATAAATTGTGGCCTGGTGTTCCTCTTGGGTGAATCGAACTATTGATATTAACCGCTAATCCATAATCAATGAGTGAAACTATACCCGCATCATTTATCAAGATATTGTTAATTTTTATATCACCATGTACTTTCTCATCTGAGACCTGCTCCATATATGCTTCGAGCAATGCGATAGCAATATCGAAATGCTTACCACTAGTCGCTATTTCACGAGGATTAAGCACCATACCTAAATCACGACCTAAGATATTGTAATGGCCCTGTGGGTCACGATAAGTGAATGTCTGGCCTGCTCCGTCAGCAACAGGTTTAAGTCGTAAATGCGGATGGCTGGATGACTCACTTGCGTCCTTATCAGCCTCTTGTTGTTCAATGTCAATAGGGGCAGCATCTGATCTTTCTGAGTCTTTATCGTCAGATTTCTTTTTTGAACATTGTTTAACATAAGTGGGTTTAAAGTTTTTATTTCCACGGCTATTGCCTTGGCGAGTAGATGTTTTTAAATATAATGGCTTATCTTTGCCTATCTCTATAACCCTGCTTGACTCAGTATCAGTCTCACTCGTCTGAGACGGCGCTGCTTCAACCGAAGGGTCTTCAGCAACAATAACCCCAAGCCCTCGAGTAAATTCACCAAAGCCCCCCTCCCCTGCCAAGGCTGCGCGATCGTAGTGGAGTACCTCAAGACGCCATTTTTTATCATCACCCTTACCACCCTTACGTCTGACAAAGGAAAAATAGTTTGTGAACTCGTCATCAGATGTCTTATTTGATGCAATCCAAAGGTTTTGTTCATTGAAAAGGACATGGTAGGGAGTGCCGTTGACTGTAATGACATATTCTTGATATTCTGCTCCTGTCTGACGATTTGTAGCTTCTTTAAACTCTATATGGTTTTCATTTAAGTAAGCATTAAGCCCGGCACGTCCAGACTCAAGAAAAACACTTAAATGCTGATGAATGGGGTTGCTATTGCTAGCAAGCAAGGATTGCAAATGCTTCCTCAGTTCCTGCTTTTTTTGCTTAACTTCATCAAACGTTGGCATAATTCAGCTCACAACAAGTGGATTTCGAGGCATTATAAGGGAATAAACTTAGCGCTGTATTAAGGTTATATTGTGATTTGCATTATTATTTAAGCTAGATTTAATACTTACGGTGTTAAGAATAAAATAGTGTATATTTAACCGACACGTGGGGTGTTATGCATTGTCTTAGCTCCATCGATAATACGATTCTCAAGGGGTTTTTGCCAGAATTTACAGGTGGCTATAGTACTAACGATACCTGTGCTAGCCCCACCAAGTACGCCAACCCCTAATGCTGTCGCTAAAACTCCGGTAAATGCCCAACCAAGAGGCCCTGTCATCAAGATAGCTAGACCTACAGTTAGGCCAAAACCTACCGCGCCGGTGCAAAGCGCCATATTGAACGCACAATATGTAATTTTTTTGTAGAGATGATGGTATTGGTATTTAGACGTGTAGTCACTGAGCTGATTTGGGAAAGGTTTGTCTGAAGAATTATTATCGCCTCTTTGTTCTTGAGTACTTTCTTGTTGATTTACACTAACATTTTTAGCGGCTTCGAATAATTCGCGGGTTTCTTTGATAAACTTAATATTCTCAAGATAGTCGCCAGCAAGTTTGTCATAATTTGTTTCACGGTTTTTATGATCACTGGAATTTGAAAGTCGGCGAGCTTCTGATTCAAGTGGGGCTTTTATAGCATCAATTTCTTCTTTAAGCGCGCCACTAGAGTCTGTTGGAATAATCTCGCCGAGTAATTTAATTTCTCTTTCACGGGCAAATTGGAGATACTTTATGATGCGAACATATTCAGAAATGCTGTTAATTCCTTCGCATTCATTAATGTATTTATCGATGTCAGTAAAGTCATCTATTTGAGTATCAAGATTCCCTAAGTCACCTTGCAGGTTAGTAGCAGTATAGAGAACTTTCAGCTCGTTATATCTAACCTTCAACTGCTGCCATGCTTTGTAAAGATTCGGCGTGCGCTCGCCAGTGAAAGTCAAATGATTACTACAATGCTGATGGTATATCCTCGCCTTCTCACAAAGACCTTTAAGCTTACCAAGCTTATCAAGATGAGCTTGTTCAGAGATATTCTCGGGCTTTAATCGTCTTTCAAATTCAATCTTAAACGCTTGTGGGGTATCATCACTTTTCTCAATGGTCTTATAATAGTCAACTAGTTCACCAATCTGTCTTTCATTATCGTATAGAAACTGAAGGTTATCCAAGTTAGGTTCGTCTGTATCAGCTTTCTCTAAGCTTTTAACTAAATTATTACGTACGGTTTGATAGTAGGCTTTTAGTGGCGTCTCTTGATTGATTTTTGCTTGTAGTTTTGTTAACTGTTTAATTTTTTCCGCACGTTCGACAAATGCTTCAAATTCAGCAACAGTGATATAACCGCTGTGACAAGCCTTGTGTTTGATAGCTTGACAAGCGCTTATTAACAGCCGGTTATACTGTGCCAATTGTGATGACTGCTCATCTATTGGCATCTCTGACCTGTACTTCTTGAAAACTTTTGCTAAGAACTTGAATTGCGCAGATTGAAACTCGCGGAAATCCAATTGGGAGTTTGTTACTCTGTCAATTCCCTTCTCACTGCTACACTTATCAAAATCATTAATAGCAGAGCAATTAGCATCGATAGAAGCCTGCAGTTTGGCACGGTCCGAGTATCGATAAAAATCCCCCGGCTTATCAAGTTTATTTTCAACGACATATTGAACAAAGGCCTTCGCATAATTAAATTTTTTGTTATATGCGTTGAGTGCTGTAAGGATATTATCTTTAACTAGCGCAGCATGTTCTGATGGGTAGTCACGCTTCCGTGTCTCCAAAGCCTGTCGTTGCTCTTTGAGGTCTGCAATAATTGCGGGTAAATTAGCAGGCTCAGTCAATGTTACAGATCCTAATTTGGCTATAGTCGCCTCGACTTGATCTTTTTCGGAATCCGTCAAATCATACACATTCGAAAACAAACCATGGCCAAAAGCTGGCTTGCCTGCCTCAAACCAAAGAACTTCTGCTTTGTAGAAATTTTTATCAACGGCCTCATAACCTTCAAGGTAAAGTTGAAATAATATTGATTCTTGTGTATCAATTTCGCCAAAGAGATGCCGGATAATACAGCCTAATGCATAGTGGTCTTGTGCTTTGCTTGCTTCAAAATTTTTCCTTCTTACTAGTTTGCTATCTTTGCGTTCAAGGTACGTTGTTTCAGGCATGCAATAGCCAAAAGTTCCACCAAACTTACATAATTCACCAACCAGCCCAGAAAGCCCAAAATCAATTAGTGAAGTAATATTGTGTTTTATGACTACGTTATTTGGTTTGATATCGCCATGTACGATTTCATCACCAAGCTGTTCCTGATACCCTTCGAGCAAATTGATTACCCCATCAAAATGCTGCCCACAACTGGCTATTTCGATGGGTTCAAGAGTAATACCTAAGTCTCGGCCAAGAATATTATAGTGGCCGTGTACATCTTGGTAGATATAGTTATCCTCTTTTTGAAGTCGGTCATCACTGTTTTTGCTCCCTGTTCTCTGCCCATCAGTAACAGGCTTAATCGCTAAACGTCGTTGTGGATAGGCATAACGAACATCGCGTCTAGCTTCGAGTTTCTCTTCAAAAAATGGCATTTTGTCAGTAAAAGAATGCCTCCGAATATCATCAAATGATCTCTTAAAATTTTTATTCCCTCGAGTATTATCTTTTCTGGTACTGTGCTTAAGATAAAGAGGAGCATCAGTTCCATATGTTGTAACCTTGCGTTGTGGAGAGGATTCTGTCGCCTTTCCCGTGGTTACTACTTCAGCTGACTCCTCAGGCTTATCAGCAACGATAACCCCAAGCCCTCGAACATATTCACCATAGGTCCCCGCTTCAGCAGGAATCTCGCTATCATAACTAAGCACATCAAGGCGCCATTTTTTTGTTTCGTCTTTGCCACCTTGGCGGCGAACGAATGAGAAATACGTTGTGTCTTTGCCCAATAACCCAATGCGAAGATTCTGTCCGTTAAATTCAACATTGAATTTTTTTCTATTAATAGTGATCACATACTGGTGACGAGAGCCATTAGCCTGACCACCATTCCGATATTTACGTTTATCTATTCTCTGCTCTTCTAATAATGATAGCAATCCCTCTTCGCCACCTTTTAAGAATGCCTGCAAATGTTGATGGAAATCACTCTTCACAGAACTTGGCGATACCAGCAATTCCGCCAATTCCCGGCGTTTTTGGTCTTTTTGCTGCTTAATTTGCTTAAATGTCGGCATACAGGGCCTCTATTGGACTAATTTTGGTCGATTATAACAGATAGAAGCTTAATAGTGTATTAATCCCCCCTCTAAAGAGCTCCATTATCTATATCGAGGTACACTTAGGACCGATGGGCTATTTACTGTAAGCGCACGGCTTGATGAAGCAGCCCGCTAGCTGTCGGTCGGTCATCAGTTTGGGGCTGTTGCCAGAATTGATAATGGCGTATTTTTGCGAGGGCAGCCCCGCACCAGCCCCTGTTATAAGACCTGTCACCGCGGTAATGCCTACCATAGCGCCCAGGGTGATTTCTATACTCGCGATAGTACCACCAAGTGCAGCCCAACCAATAGGCCCTGAGGCGATAATACCAACCCCTAATAGCGTAACTAAGCCACCAATTGCGACTTTTGTTGCAATATTAAGGACGCGGGTCGTTAAATCACGCTCACTGTATTTTGCCTGGTAAGCAGTAAATTTCTCTGTAATATTATTATTTGCGGCTCCTTCAGATTTATCCACTGCAAATAATTCACGGGTGTCTTTAAGGTATTCTGCTTCGTGCTGATAGCACGCAGCCTTCTCAATTGCTGTGGTTGGCCCTTGCTCGCTTGAGACGGCAGCAACTTTTGCATCGGCATACGCTATCACCCGACCTTTAAGCGTAGAGAAAGTTGACTTTTGTTCATCCGATACGTTTGCAACCATTGTCTTATTGAATGCTTGTTGTTCTTGCTGATAGCGAGATTTGACAAATGCTAGCATCTTCTCATCAGTATTGCCGTCTGATGAATGATACGCTTGAACCGCCGCAACGATGGCATTATCGACTGTCAACTTTCCCTCTTCATAGGCGGTTACAGCATCATCAATAGATTGTTTTATATAAGTGATTACAGCTGTGTGACTGGGTGAGTTCGCGTCATAGTTAGCAATATTATCGACAAATCTTAAAAAGTCTGCCAATACCTTAGCAATACAGCCTTTATCTTGCATTTCGGCTTTGGCAATATTAGCCAAGCGTCGTTGCAGAAAGCATTCTCTTTGAATACGACAATCGTATATATAGCTGAGAAAGGCTTCTTGTTGTCGGATTAATTCAGCGCGGGCCTGCGCCATAACGCTGGCGGCATCATCGGATGACTCATCTGTCAATGACTTTAATTGCGCCAAGCGGGCATTAACATCATTCTCATAAGTCTCTCTGTGTTGTGTTACCGTAGCTGAGAGTAATTCAAATAATAGTCGCAATTTATCAGATAATGCTTTGATAGCTGCCTGTTGTTTATCGGGGTCATGCACATTACTTTTGCCTGTCCACTGAGTCTCGGCATCGGTTAAGGCGACAATCGCCTCTTTGATGCTACCACGCTTTTCCATATCCGTATTGGTCATTGCTTCTGTGAGTTGCTTGACAGCAGCTCTGTCATCATCATCCGCGTCAAAAATATCGTCAAATATATCATGACCATAGGTGGGGCGCTTATTACGAAAATACTCACTTGCCACCTTGACATACTCACTAGGTTTTAGCCTTCGATTACCTACTAAATTATGTTGTTCAAATCGTTGGAAATGACCATTGGCTGGGAAACCAAATACTTCATTAATGACATTGCCAAGGCTAAAAACATCTTGGGCTTTGTGATACTTACGAGAGCTGACCGCCAGTAATTCAGGTGCAATATACCCAGGCGTACCTGCTCGAGAAATTGTATCGAGCTTCGTCTTTTTCACTGAACCCAGATCAACAAAATTCACAACCCATTGATTGTTTTCATTCCTGTCCACCATAATATTACCTGGCTTAATATCAAGATGAACAAAGTCCGTTATAATCTGTTGCTCATATGCCACGAGAATAGCGATTGCCAATGAATAACGGTCGTCGGTGGCAAGCTTGGCACCACTATCAAATAACTCTCGCAGTGACTGCCCCTCAAATCGTCGCATTGTCACATTATAAAATCCATCAACATCACGCCACACCATCTCCTCCGGGGGGGTATCGTTGTCTAACCCCGTGTGATGTATTTGTTTTGCATGGATATGATTTAAGTTAAGATGAGCACGCGCTTCTTTCATAGCTACTTTTTTACTGCTCGAAGGTAACTTGAATTTTTTCATGATTCGTCGATTGCCTACGCGTGTTTCACGTTTTAAATACAATCTTGAATCATTCTGACACTGGATAGTATCTGCCTTTGATTGATCACCCGGGTTAGTCTTAACAAGTGTACCTAAGCCACTATAAATAGCCCCATAGGCACCTCGCGCAGAGGGACTAATATCTTCAGTACAATAGAAAACATCTAACCGGGGTTGCTTCGCACTATCTTTACCCCCTAGTCTGCGTACGAAAGAGTAATAGTAATCACTATTCTCATCTTTGGGAATAATACGTAATTCATCATTTTTTTGCTGAATTTCGAAGGACTTGGTATCAGTTTGACACTCGCTGTTTAGGGAAGTAGATTGTTTACGCTTTGATGCCTTGGTTCTAGCAGAAGTCTGCCAAGTTAAGAAACTATCTAACGCGGCCTGGATATCAGAACTTGACTGAACCAAATCAACCAACTGCTGTTGGCGCTGCGCGTGTGTATCTGTAGTCTGCATATCTGGCATTAGTTTAACGTCTAGTCATTATATGAATTAATGCACAAGTTACTGATTTAACATTAAATTACTATTAAAGTAATCAATAAATTTGTAACCATATTGAAACATTTGGTGAAAAGATTAATGATCGGTTAAGAAAAACCTCACCTGAGATGGCTCGTGTCAGTTGATAACGAGTATATTTCACTGAGATCCTGGTTCACGGATTAATGCCCCTAGGAGGCATTAATCCGCACCAAGATGGCAAATTTTATTTTAAAATCAGGTCATTAACCCGTTTTACGAAAGCCGTAGGATCTTGCAAAATACCGCCGTCAGCGAGAATAGCTTGATCTAAGAGAATTTGGCTAATTTCAGCAAAACGGTCGTTGTCTTTCTCATCCCGTAAGCGCTCAACAAGCAAATGATTAGGATTAAGCTCCAGCGTTGGGGTGGTTGCTGGCATATCCTGTCCTGCAGCCTGGAGTAAACGCTCCATATGACTGCTCATACCACCAGCATCTCCTACCACACAGGAGGGGGAGTCTGTTAATCGATGGGTGATTTTGACGTCTTTAACTTTATCACCTAAGGCTTCCTTAACCCGCTCAATAAAGTCTTTATTCTCAGTCTCGACTTGTTTTTGTTGTTCCTTCTCAACCTCGTCTTCGAGTTCACCCAAATCTAAGTCGCCCTTAGCAATCGACTGTAATTGCTTACCTTGGTATTCATGCAAATGGGCGGTCAGCCATTCATCCACACGGTCAGACAGTAATAATACTTCGATGCCTTTTTTGCGGAAAATTTCAAGGTGCGGACTATGACTTGCCGCCATGTGTGAGTCGGCAGTGACATAGTAAATCTTGTCTTGGCCTTCACGCATACGACCAATGTAATCATCCAGCGACACAGTCTGTTCTGCTGAATCATTATGGGTCGTGGCAAAACGCATAAGTTTGGCAATTTGTTCACGGTTTGCAAAATCCTCTGCTGGGCCTTCTTTGATAACATGACCGAAGGTAGTCCAGAACTGCGTGTATTTCTCTTTGTCATTCTCCGCCATTTTTTCCAGTACGCCTAAGATACGCTTCGTGGTCGCTGAGCGAATATTATCGATAACACGATTACTCTGGAGGATTTCACGGGAAATATTCAATGGCAAATCATTAGAGTCAATAATACCTTTCACAAAACGCAAATACATCGGCAACAATTGCTCGGCATTATCCATAATGAATACCCGTTGCACATAGAGTTTCAAACCACGAGGAGCTTCTCGTTGCATTAAATCAAAGGGTGCTTGGGAAGGAATATAGAGCAAACTGGTATATTCCAATTTACCCTCAACCCGATTGTGAGCCCACGTTAACGGATCTGCAAAGTCGTGGGAAATATGCTTGTAAAATTCTTGGTATTCTTCTGTGGTAATTTCAGATTTCGGTAAGGTCCATAAGGCCGTGGCTTTGTTTACTGATTCATATTCGTCAGTTTGTTTACCTTCCTCGTCGGTTTTTTTCATCTCTACCGGGAATGAAATATGATCCGAGTATTTGCCGATAATATTACGCAAACGCCATTGGTCGAGGAATTCATCTTCATCGGCTTTAAGGTGTAAAATAATCTCAGTACCGCGAGTCGGCTTGTCAATAGTTTCAATCGTGAATTCGCCTTTGCCGTCAGACTCCCAGGATACCCCGTCGCTAGACCCAAGACCCGCACGACGCGTATTAACAGTAACTTTATCCGCCACAATAAACGCCGAATAAAACCCAACCCCGAATTGACCAATCAATTGACGGTCTTTGGCTTGCTCACCGGTTAAGGCATTCAAGAAATCTTTAGTGCCAGACTTGGCAATAGTGCCGAGATGCTCGATAGCTTCATCACGACTCATCCCGATACCGTTATCACGAATAGTCACGGTACGAGCACTCTCATCAAAATCTACCCATATCTTCAACTCACTGTCATTTTCGTATAAATCATTATTCTTCAACGCCTCAAATCGCAGCTTATCCTCAGCATCAGAGGCATTGGAAATCAGCTCGCGGAGGAAAATTTCTTTGTTACTGTAGAGGGAGTGGGTCACCAAATGCAGCACTTGGCTCACTTCACTTTGGAAGCCTAAGGTTTCTTTTTGAGCAGTTTCAGCCATTTTTATCGTCTCCTGGTTGATTAAAGGTCAAGTTAGCTAGGAGATGGGGGCTGAAATGGGGATTTCAAGGGCCAAAAGTGACTAGGCTGCCGGTGCGGCGCTGTGACCATACCAAATCGTCGTAGCCGTGGCTGTTGGCAAACCGACAACAATAGCAGCTGATATTGCTAGGGCAACAACCGGCAAACCAAAGCCAGTAGCCGCCCCCAGAGCAACGAGTAATACCATGATGCCATAGGCTGCCCCAACCGTTCCTCCCCCAACCGAGACTCCGGCACCTGCTGCTAGCGCAATCTTGCCTTTGTGTTTGTAGGCACGTCTAAAAAAACCTACGGGGTTTTTAGCAGATGATACAGGGGCAATGGCACTAACTGCAGATGAATTAGAGCTACTTGTGACTGTGTGGGCAGAACCTGAAGTGTACTCAGACTCACTAGTAGCAGGAGCCTCAAAAGGCGTATCATCACTGTCAGAACGCAATGAATCGTACTGACAAGCCAAGCGGGCAGGATTATCGTCACTGACACCCTTCAGCCATAACCGCCCTTGCGCAAACACCATACAATAACTCAACTTGTTCCTGATGTTAGTATTAAGGAACGCCATTAATGCTGGTGATAACTCCCCATGCTGCGCTAAGTAATCATGTTGCTGACTATGCCAACAACGAAAATCCTCACCAAATTTAAGCTCTGCACAAACAAATTGCCCAATATGATTTATCAGTTGATGAAAAATAACAAAACAATCGATCAATAAAATTTTCCCGAACTGTATACGGCTATTGAGCTCAGCGTGGGAGCACTGTAGGCTTTGAAATTTTTCTTGCAGCCTATTTAATTGACTCGACACATAGCCTAATTTATCACGCCCCCCAGACTGAGAGATAATTTGGAAAAATTTATTGATAGCAGTAATGTAACCATTAATCTTGACACTTATTTTGGTTAAATGCTGTTGTTGTTCGTTCTTGAAATTAATTGATTGCGCTGAATTTTTTATTAGTGCAGTAATTTTCGCGATTATGCCTGGTAATAATACTGATAAGTGTTTCTTTTCTTCTCGGAGTCTTTTAAGTTGTTCGTTAACTGTTTTGATATCATTATGAGAAAAATCATATGCCTCATCTTCCCACTTGAAGCCGTAACAAGGCCGGCCATTTTGAACCCAAAAACTATGGGCGGCCTCGTTACGTCGACGCTCTTCCTCATCGAGTAAGTCATAGTTATAATAAGCCAAGTCAATCATTAAGTATGACTCTGGCAAACCAAGTAACTCCTCGATGATAACCGCTAAAGCAAATTGGTCTATCGATGCAGAAGGGTATTGATTATCAATTTTCTCTAAGATTAAGCGGTTATTCTCAGCAAAGGAGGCTCGATAACGCAATGATTCTGCTGGAATATAGCCATGGGTCGCATGCACATGGGCAGATTTTTCGCGCGTTAGATTACCTAGATCGACAATATTATACTGTTCTCTAGCATTAGAGCCCCGCCTTTTGTCTCGCAGAAAATTATCGATTTTCAAATCGAGGTGAAAAACATCATGCTCGTAAATTTGCTCCAAGTATGTCTGCAAAATATTGATAAAGGCCTGCAGCTTTTGCGCACGGGTAACGTAAGACAATGGGTTAACTGGTTGCCCAAGATAGCGCATGGTAATTTGTGGCTGCCCATGTATGTTAAACCAAATTTCACGGTCTTTTATATCATCTTGGTAGCTTTTTGGATGAGTATGTGGAACAAGACGATGGTGGCATGCTTCATGTCTTGCTACATAGAGAGTACTCTCCAGGGTAGAGCGATGGTGGAAGGTTTTTAGCACCCGAAAATTATCTTGCTGGGTGTGGCGTTTGAGGTATAGAGGCGCATCGTCTTTGCTAGGCTGAAGTTTGCTAACACGGGTGCAGGATATAGCATCAGGCTGAGTCGCGGTAATAGTCCCCGCCCCCTTTGTGACTGCCCCAAATGCACCAGCGACGGTTTTAACATCCTTAACTGTATAAAATAAATCAAGATGACACGCTTTATGTTTTTTGCTCTGGCGACGCCCAAGGGTAAATGACTTAAAACTACTGCCATGATTTTTGGGCAGTTCAATACAAAGTTCAGAATGATTATAACGGATAATGTAGCGTAGAACGCCTGAAAATATAGAAAAATACTTATGATTATCTGTCTGCTGATAACAGCGAGAGAGCTCAGTCTGTTCAATAAACCGGTGAACGACCTTGAAAAGCTTCGGCACAGCTTTCATTAATTGCTGAAATGTCTGCTGGGCACGCGTGCGTTCTGATTGTATTTCCTCGAAACTGGGCATTGATAACATCCGTGTGATCGCTATCGGTAATCATAGCATGCCTTCAGGCAAATATGCAGTTACCGCTGTGCTATTATCTACGCCCAAACCTGCCCATTGGTTGACTAATTTATCGACGACCTCCCCCTGAGGGTGTTATTACTTTTGCAGCCTGTAGCGCATCACCAAAAGTATAGCCTGAAGGTCGCACTTCTACTGCATCAGTCCTGGCACTATCCCCCAAATAATGACTAAAAAAGCCTTCTGGTGTACTGAGTCGTTGCTTTAATTCTTCCTGCCGCTGCCGTTCCAAACGTCGTTGTTCGCGCTGGGCAAAAACCTGGGTTAAGCCCGCTTGTAACGAAAATGCTTGAGGCTCTTGGCGCCGAGGTTCGGCGGGCAATGGTGGTGGATTATGTTCAGCAAGTTCTTGTCTTGCTATTTCGTCATCACGCTCTGCAACCATCTCCAATAATGACGCTACGGACTCAGCACCACGGGCACTACCTAATTGACCATAGCCAAACTCTTCAGAGACTGTGCGCTTATGTCCTGCCTCAAGATGTTCAAGCCAAGCAATTCGGTCACTTTCTTCAGCAACGTATTCCAGTATTGTATCCACTGATTCTAGCCCACGTTCTGTTGCAAAATGTCCATCATCATTTATATCACTGCTGTCATCGCCGTCACTGCAGTAGGACGTTGTCGCACTTTGATTAAGATCAAAAGACTGCTGCCTAAAGCTGTCAAGCTTATGGTGAATATCATCATGTAATTCCTCACTTTCACTATTTTCCATGTAGGCATTAAAGAAGCTAACGGCTGAATTGAAATTCATAACATAATCAAGGTCAGCACTGGGGTAATAGTTCATAAATGCCAACGCATGAAGAGCAAGCACACAACCCAAATTAGCACTTTGTTGTAAATACTGTTGTGCGGCATGGTAATTAACAGCTCCTAATGCACCCAGCATGAGATTGACACCGATGATGTAGTAGTAACCTGCTTCATCGGGAGAATCACTGAGCCTATTAGCATTCTCGAGCAAATGATAATATTCTGGCGGAATTACCGAGATAGAGAATCCTTGCTGGTAATTGTCATAAAGCGACTGTAGCCCATCACAGGCAGTCATAGCAGCAGTGAGTCGTATCTGCCAATGCTTGGGAGGTTCTACAAAACTAGCAATATGTGCTTGCGCTGTCTCTAACTCAATACGCGCTGCTGACATGAGCTGCATCAACACATCAATCATTTCAACTGGCTGAACTGGTGGCTTGTTACCTGTGTATTTTTCAAAATACAACGCGCTAATGCGACTATGGATCCCCCAGCGATCATAAACATTAATGCAACTATCCATTAGTAGCACATGATATTCTTCAATTGCCAGATCGACAGGATCAGGTATCCAAGGTTGAATGAAAGGATCCGGATCCGGGTCTGGCTGTGGTGCCGGGTCTGGTTGTGGCGCCGGGTCTGGTTGTGGCGCGTGGTCTGGTTGTGGTGCCGGGTCTGGTTGTGGCGCCAGGTCTGGTTGTGGTGCAGGGTCTGGTTGTGGTGCCGGGTCTGGTTGTGGTGCTGGGTCTGGTTGTGGTGCCGGGTCTGGTTGTGGTGCGGGGTCTGGTTGTGGTGCGGGGTCTGGTTGTGGCGCCAGGTCTGGTTGTGGTGCTGGGTCTGGTTGTGGTGCCGGGTCTGGTTGTGGCGCCGGGTCTGGTTGTGGTGCCGGGTCTGGTTGTGGTGCCGGGTCTGGTTGTGGCGCCGGGTCTGGTTGTGGTGCTGGGTCAGGTTGCGGTGCAGGCTCAGGTTGAACTGCCGGAACTGGTTCTGGTACCCGAGCAGCAGGACGTTGTGCCTGAGCTGGTTGTTGTGGCGCAGGAGCTGGTGGAGGCGTAGGTTCAATAACTGCTGGTGGCACATATCTATCTGATAGTCCAGATCGTGTCGCTCCTAGCGCATTATCATAGGCAGCTTGAGCCGCGCGAATATCAGCTAACAGTGTTTGCGATGTTGCGATTAAATCCTTGGTATCTAAATATGTATCACCAAAAGCGTCTTTGATTTTATACCGTGTGCTACCGTTTTTTGTTTCGATTGTAACTTCTTTTTTACCTTGATTGCCGAGTACTTTTGCTGAATTCTTAGGTGCATATTTTTTATCTTTGACTTTATAAGTGTAATCATCTTTTTTGTGAATACCTTTCATTATGTTATCAATATGCGCATCATGAGCTGCTTTAGCGGCCTTTGCTTCTTTTAACCATTTACGCGCTTCAGCTCTAGTCATTGGCTTACTTGGCTTTGTCGTTGGTGTCGCCCCATCAGGCGTACTTGGATTAGTCGGCGGTGTAGGCGTTTCATCAGCAGCATTTGCTGCAGCTTCGTCATCAACTTGCTGTTGGTGTTCATCCATCCGACGTTGCGCTGCCTCAACCAGAACATCAAGAACACCTTCTGCCGCACCAAAGGCCATGTCTTCACCAACACCATCTCTGACAGGCTTACCATTCAACACATTTCCTGTTGCACGACCAGTACCACTAGCAACTGACTTAGAGGCGACTTTTACAGCTGCAGAAACTAATTTTTTGGCACCGTTGGAGGCATCCTCTAATACAGGTGCAACAGCCTTACCCAGTGCTTTTTTGGCAGCTCCGCCGGCTGCTTCACTTACAGCACTTACAGCAGCACCCTTGCCGGCATCTTTTAGTGTTTGTTTGAGACTGAATTTTTCTCCATCCATTTTGCGTCTGACCACGGAACTCGCTGCTCCTGCCGTTGCTCCCTTAGCGAGGACTTTAGCAGCGGTTTTTACGAGATTTCCACCAGGTAGTAATGCTCCGACAACACCGCTTGCTGCACCAGATGTCATACCTGTAACGTAAGCTTTTTGTGCTTCTGTTTCGTCATGTTTTTTGCCGCGATGGGTGATAGAATATCTGACGAGGCTCAAGCCACCTTGCAAAGGCGCATTGGCAGGTGCAGAAAGTCCTGGAATAAGTGATCCTACAGCGCCTAAAGCAGTTTGTTGGAGCCCCATCAATAAGTTGATTTTCCAACCACCGCCGCGCAAACAAAATAGTGGCGCAAAAATTAATTCTTCACGCCCATTAACGTTCTCAACCGCAAAGCGATTGGGGTGAGACAATTGGGTTTGTAAGTAGTTAAGGGTGAATGCTTGCTTGTCAGCATCAGAATCAATCTTTGCCAATGTGTCATGGTATTCAGGATCAGCAATGCGGAATTCGCTAAAGCTGGCTTTGATCCCCCACCTATCACTGACAATAAATTGAGGTTTACCATGAGCATCTTTATGTAAATCAATGGTTAAATATTGCTGATTTATTGCTGACGTTGATAAATACATGGGATTGCCCTGTAGTGTTAATTATTACGCAGGAGTATACCCAACTGAATCGTGCTGTCATGTCAGTGAAATTGCGTAATCGTTATAGAGAATTAAATTTGCTCAAGAAAACCAGCCTCGATCAAATGACGGGCTAGTTCGATTTTGTTTTTGCTACCAAAGCGATTACGCAAACGCTCAAGATACACTTCGACAGTACGGGGTGAGATATGAATTTTTGCGCCGATTTCTTTTGAGGTCATGCCGTGCAGCATGTAGTGGGCACATTGAAATTCCCGCCGGGTAATACTATTGAGTGCCTCTTCACAAGGCTCGCGACTACCAATGCTCTCAAGATAGGCTGCGATTTCATCTTGGTCGAGCATGAGGGTTTCGGACTCCCAGGTTGAATCTTCATTATGACCGATAGGGCAACTAAAGCGTTCGAGCTTGAATAGATTATCATTTAAATAGAATTGCTCATTATAATAGAGTAGGTATTTATCCAATAAATCCATATGCTGAGTATAGAAGGTGTTCATAGTATCGTTATGAGGATCAGCACCAAAATGGTAATAATGCTTATAGCCCGCTTCTCGGCGAACTAAGGTACATAAGTGTCCTACTCCATGGGCCTGGGCGAGTTGATAAAGTTTTTCGGAGTTGCCCTTTGGTTTTGCTAAATCCCATAGGAAAAAACCATGACTCTCGATGTCAGCCATATGTAAATCATAATTGAAATTGTAACCGCTGAAATAGTGTTCAAGATAATTTGGATGGTTATTGGTTATCACAGCATTGTTATTATTATCTAACCGCACATGAGCAAAATAGCTAATTCCTAGCTTATTCAGGGGCTTAGTGACTTGCGCCATATCATCTGCATGATCAAATGCCGGGTGGCCTTGTATAAATTTTTCAATATTTATCATAGTGGTGACATCGAATCAAAATAGTGGCCGCAATTGTAAACAATGCCTTATTCTTGTGCAAGCCAAAATCTGTCCGTAAATTTACGTAATCTTGTTGACTTAAATTCAGTAAACCCTTACCATCTGGCCAAAATAAATACTAACAAACCATCGAGAGGATTAAGTCTATGTATTCTAGTCAATTTTTTGATACACCTAGTGGTGCAAGCTGTACTGCCAGTAGCGAACAAGAAAGCCCAGTAGCCTTAGCCTCTACGCAACAGCATTACCCCACCACGCCCAAATGGTCGATCGAACGGCTCAAAAATGCGAGTAACTACCATAGTGGACAAGTCTGCCCTTGTTGGGAAGGTGGCCACGAGAATATGGATTACACTTTTACTGAAGTTATCTTTAGGATCCGCAGTCTTGATGGCCGTACCCCCACTCAGGACATGATTTTTGCTATACATCGAGATGGTATGATGTCTGGTATGTTGATTGCCCGAGCGGGTAACTACGGGAAAATGCGCCAGATAATCCTTGATTGTACCGCGGCACAAAACGCAGACTGTAACATTAGCAGATATTTTCACAGACCCAATCAATTACCTCGAGATCCTCGGGCAAGATTTTCATTTGCAAGTTACCAAGATGAAATGGCGAGGCTATTTCTTAACCTTGCTAATGCCGTTGCTCCTCATAATAAAGAAGTTCAGATATTTCTAACCGCAGCAATGGAAAGATCTAGCGAGCTTTTAGGTTACGCTAGAGCCGGCAAAAAATACCCAGGAAAACAAACCATACCTCCTATATTAAACATAGAAGAATTAAATCACGGAAACTGTAAAGATCGCGATGACCCATATGATTATAAAGATCTCATCTTATTATCAAATACAGGCTGGGCAGTAGAGTTCCGTGGTGCAGAGGCTATCCTTGATTCTGATAGATATGAACCCAGAGATTTCACACTATTGCAGCGGGCTATTATATTCAATAAGCCTGAAGATGCTAAATTAATCGTCAGAGATAATCCCCGCGCCATCCTTGAACGCAGCCCTTGGGGAGATCAAGCGATCGATATGGCCTATAACCTCGGACCCACTGAACTCTTCCGTATTATGGTAGAGACTTACCAAGCGATTCCAAACAAAACCGTCGCTGAAGAAAATAGTTGCCGTGATAATTATGAAATTCTCCAAAGATTGGAGAGAGAGCGGGGTAAAACCACTGACACACAAGAGAGTCATGAAAATTACATAAGGCAACGAAACATCGCCGTACGTGATTTGCTGAATCGTCGTGACCGCGGGATTCCTCAGCGCCACCCATTTCTTCAGGCAGCGATTGAGGGTGATTTAGAAGCAATGATAACCATGGCAAAAGAAAAGCCTTTTCTCATTACAAAAGCTTGCCCTCTAGGCTTTGACCCCATTGCCTATGCCATTCGCTTTGATCAAATGCATGTTGTACGATGGTTATTAACCCAAAACTACACCAAAGTGACTTATAATCCTCAAAAAAAGAGGTTCGAAAAAAGTGACGAACGCCGTGCGATTATTGCTTCACGCAGCCACCGTCGTTGGGATGGAAAAGTAAATAAAATTGACAATTATTACCTTGCAAAATCGCCGCGAATGCTTGCATTAATGCTACATTATAGAGCCGCGCCAGGTAAATACTTTGAAATGTTAATTAATTTTGTTATGGAAGGTAACGAACAAGCTGTTGATACACTCTTACAATACGGCTACAAAATTATAAAATTTACGAAACCATTTAATATCGTTGAGTGGCTGATACATGATCCTAATCTACTAAAAAGTCAACATTCAACGCCTGAACGTATGCTCAAGATCTTACTTAAGTATTATGATAGATTTCTCCCTGAGAGCCCCTATGACCCGCAAGTGACAGAGGGGATGCGAAGTCTGATTGAAGCCCATAATCGACGTATTGCCAGAAAAATGCTTCGTCGACGACCTCGGGTTGTTGCTCCAACTAATCTTGTTAATGATAAGTTGATAGCAGAGCTTGATAATAATAGCGAGAGAGTAATATCTCAAATCATTCCTTGTCGTGATGTTTCCTGGACACAGTGGTTTTCGAAGAAACTGCTGAGTAGTAAAAACTTCACTATCAATCTAGACCTCCATGCTTTACTTAGTACAGCTTATGCTACTTGCCGTGACTTATTTCGAGATCACAGCCATGTACAGCATTACACTAACATTTGTAATGTTGGTGATAACTCTGTCTCATTTGTTGACTTCAGCATCCACCACTGTGACTATAAAAAAACCGATGATGAAGGACAACCCATAATAGAAAAATTTACTCTTGTTCATGTCACTTGTTCTGCTGTGGAAGACGATCATGCTCAAAACGGCTATCCAAGTTTTGGCTTCCTGAATGGCTATTCACTGAAAGCTGCATTCCCAGATCGGAAGGTTATTATCTGCTACACCTCTCTAAAGCCCTGCTATAGTCGATTACTAGCACCTGATGATGAGTATCATAAAGTTATGTACTTTCCTAAATGTCACTATGACCTCAAGTTTATTCGTTATGTGTTAGGCGAAATGAAAAAAAGCCTCGACGCTAAAGAACGTACTGTTACTTCAGCCATAGCGGTTAAACAGAAAAATCCTGCGCTAAAGAAAAAACTTCAAGAAATGTGGCAAATTCAAGAGGCAAATCAACTCTGTGGTGGCGATGACTCAAGAACCATACCTATTATCTTTGAAGTCACTGAGGAGCTGTGCAAAAACTATATCAAAAAACTCAATTACCCAGGAGTTGATATGGAATACCTTATTCGACATGGCCGTATGCTAGATGCTCTAGATCAAAGAGAGGAATGCCGCTCTACCTATACAGCAAGTATGTAATTGAGCTAATCCTCAATCTTCTTCTGCAGATCCGCCAAGCTCGTGGCATGCAGCTCTTCATCACTGATATTGATGCTGAGCTGTTTGCTGATTTGGCTGAGGGAAAATAATCCCCGCACGGTTTGCGCTTGGGTATCTGGATTGATTTCAACGACTAAGGCGTAATGTTGTTTGGCATTCTTGAGGGTTTGCAAAACATGCCCTACCCGGGTGATGCGCAGCTCTTCCATAGGAATAGCGATGATATCGCTCTGTGGTGTCATGACCATCTTGACCGTGATATCAGCTCTGGCTATATGTCGGCTTTCCGTAATGACAACGGGCTTCTCGCCGAGAATGTCTTCTGAGCTGATTAAGCCTACCACCCGCGCATCTTTATCCGTGACCAAGAGCAAATGCACGCCGCAAAATTGCATCTCCGCCCGTGCTTCACTGATAGGCGCATCAGCATTGATAGTAATGGCTTTGACATGTTTGTAATCCAGCATCACATCCAAGGCTGAGTCATCCAAATGGACTATCACCGGCAATTCACCACTGTGAAAATATTCGCTGCCAGCATTTAAGGATACCGTTGGTAATGGGTCATAAATTTTCGTCATAATATTACCTCTATTTAAGACTATTATCTTTATACCTTATGCGGCCCAAAGGCCAGAATATGGACACCCCATGTCCGTATTTTTTTCCTTTAAAATCATATGGTTATAGAAAAATGTCCTCATTCATGTCCGCATATAATGCTCGGAATACTTAAACGTAGCCCTCACGCTAACACTGCTTCTATCTGCCCTAGTGCTTGCAATACTGTGTCTTCTTGCAAGGCATAACAGACGCGAATGAGTTGTTTGCCGCGCGCAGGCTCGATAAAAAACGAACTGCCTGGCACTACTGCCACTTTGGCATGTTCTAGTAAGTGATTAGTGATTGCTTTGTCATCCGCGAAATCTAACTCACTAAAGTCGGTCATGATGTAATAAGCACCCTGGGGCATCGCAAGTTTGAAGCCGAGCTTTGCAAGCTTATCTACAACTTGCTGACCTGTTTGATAAAACTTATTGCTTAAGTCACTATAATAGCTATCATCCACGCTCAACGCTGCTAACATCGCATATTGCAAAGGCGTGCTAGGACAAACATATAATAAGTCCTGCACCAGGGCCATTTTGTCGATAATATTGGCCGGTGCACTCACATAACCTAAGCGCCAGCCGGTCATGTTATAGGTTTTAGAGAATCCTGAGATGGTTATTGTACGGTCTTTGAAATCTTGCATACTTGCCAAAGACACATGTTGATGACCAGGGTAGGTAATGTATTCGTAAATCTCGTCAGTAATAATAATCAAATCGTGTTCGCGAGCAAGTTCGCCAAGTGCCGTCAGTTCTGCTTCGCTGTAGACTTTACCGGTGGGATTATTGGGTGTGCAAATGATAATGCCTTTGGTATTTGGTCCAATAGCATGGCGCACTTGATCGAGGTCGATACTCAAATCCGCCATGTTAATATCAACACCGGTGGTACTAATGCCGTACATGTCCAAAATCTTTTTGTGATAACCATAAAACGGCTCAAACACAATAACATCATCACCGGGATTAAACACACAATTTACCGCACACACAAATCCCCCTGTTGCACCATGGCTAACGAGGATGTTGGTTTCATCCACTGGAATATTGTTGTAACGATTAATTTTCTCGGCAATGGCATGGCGTAACTTCCCCACCCCCTGGGCTGGGGAATAAATACTTTTATCCGCGCGAATCGCCTCGAAGGCGGCTTCTTTGATAGAGTCAGCGATGGGTAAATCACACACCCCCTGGCCAAGGTTGATACCGCCAATTTCGGCGCAGCGAACACTGGCGTTACGAATACCGGATTGTTGGAGGGGTTTAGCTTTGTCGCTTAGTTTCATGAAGTCACCTAGTATTACTTAACATTTATGGTCAAGCATTATATCCTTGAAAGACTTAAATGCGCAAAAAGGAGTTTTCACCATGGCACTTCGCAATACTGATTCGACTTATAGTCCTGTTACTAAGTTTTTACACTGGATTTTGATGATAGTGGTGCCCATCATGCTGTGCGTCGGCGCTTTCATGGGAGATTTGCCTCGCGAATGGAAAGGAACCGTTTATAATTTACACAAACTAACCGGCTTAACTGTGTTATGCATCATGATACTGTTCGTATTATGGGCACTCATTAATCCTAAACCTAAATACCCCGATTCCATGGCTAAGTGGGAATGTTTTCTGGCCTGTGTTACCCGTTATATGCTGTTCGCTGCTGTTATCATCATGCCTTTAAGCGGGTGGATAATGTCCACCGTCGCTAACAAACTCCCCCACATCGGCGACTTGATGCTCGCCATGCCCGGTATTCCTGCGGACAAAGATTTAGGCCAAGTCAGTAACAAAGTCCATGAATTCTTTGGCTGGCTGATCTTTGGCTTACTGGTATTACATCTCTTAGGTGCCTTGAAGCACCATTTTATTGATAAGAACAATATCCTGACCCGGATGGTTAAGTTCTAGCACTATAAGCGATATTTTCCCCTAAATTGGCAATAGCAGTCTTAAAAACCGACATTCCGCACCAGTCTCTTTTTGCGCATAAAAGGGTAAACACTACCATTTACAACATAACTTTCTTGAAAAGCCCCTTTTAACGGGGCTTTATGTAAATCCAGAGCCAATAATGATTCTTTTTTCACTAATCTCTTTATTTTTGACCTATAAATAAGCATTTCTCGAAAAATCAATGTGTTAGCAAGCAAAAACCTTGAAATTTGCCGGAGTATTTACAAATTTCAATGAAATTTGTAAATTAGCCGGCAGATTTCAGTGAAATATGTTGAATCGTTTACAAATTTCAACTACTATTCTGGTATGAAATTTATACACCGACTTTTAGAATCACGTATCGACAATATTCTATCCCGGGATAAAAGTATCCTCCTGCTTGGCCCGCGCCAGACCGGGAAATCTACCCTCCTCGTTGAACAAATTACGACTAACTTAGAGTATTCGTTCCTTGAAGCTGATGTTCGCCGACGCTATGAAACCAATCCTGAGCTGCTACTAGGTGAGCTCAAGGCTTATCGGACATTGAATGATAATACAGCAAAACCCCTGGTTTATATCGACGAGATCCAAAAAATCCCTGCAATTATGGATACTATTCAATACGCCATTGATCAGAAGCTTGCGAATTTTGTATTAACTGGTTCATCAGCCAGGAAGCTAAAACATAACCGTGAAAATATCGAATTAAACCTATTACCAGGGCGTGTCATTGAGTTGCGGATGGACGCATTGAGCGTATTAGAGATGTCGCCGCAGATGCTGGATATCAATGATCTTTTACTCAATGGCAGTTTGCCTGAAATCATTCAACAAAAAAATGCATCGGATAAAGAAGAGCTATTAAACTCATACGTAAATATCTATCTAGAAGAAGAAGTGCGTGCAGAGGCACTGGTACGTAATCTCGCCAGTTTTTCTCGTTTTTTAACCTATGCGGCTATTGGCGCTGGTAAAGAGACGAATATTAACAAATTATCAGAAGAACTTGGTCTTTCAAGGCACACACTGAATGAATATTATCGGATCTTAATGGATTGTTTGGTCGTCAATCGTGTAGAGCCGTTAACCAAATCACCGTCAAGACGACGATTAACCAAAGCCGTGAAGTATTTATTTTTTGATCTGGGCGTTCGCCGCATTGCTGCAGGTGAAGGGTTGCGATTACCGCAAAAATACTATGGTGATTTATTCGAGCAGTTTGTCGGTAATGAAATTGTTAAACTTATTCATTTATTCTTACCCCAGGCTAAACTAAAATATTGGCATGACCATGCTGGTCCTGAAGTTGATTATGTAATTGAGTTCAATCGGCAATATATTCCTATTGAAGTTAAATGGACTGAAACCCCTTCCCGCAGCGACGCAAGACATGTATTTAAATTTATGGATGAATATGATTGTATGACACCGGGCTACATTGTTTGCCGAACGCCTAAACCTGTGCAATTAGCAGATAATGTTATTGCAGTCGGCTGGGGATCCTTCATTTCGATACTTAAAGATAAACTGGCTAGCGAATAGACACTATTCAGGAAGCTGGATAGCCTGCCACGGACAATCTCTTGCTTGACTAGCCTTAGACAAGCAGGTCCAATTGCCTTCCATAATCATGCCCCAGCTCTTTTTGAGGCGCAAATTGGCAGGGCTCTGATACTTTGCCTGTGTCGTATAGGTTAGGGATGTTGTATGGCCCGACATTGGTTCGCCAATGTAACGGCAGGTACTTCCCACTCCTTGAACCCAATCCGCTTGAGAGAACGCATAGCGGCCTGCGCCACCACAACCACCCTGCGGTGAAGGTGAGATACAAGACATACCTGCTGGGCTAAGAGCAATACCACTGGCAGGCACACAACTAGAAAAATCTTGGCCTTTGCAAGTAACATGATCAGGACAATACACTGATGAGGACTCTGCTGAAGCAACAGGAACAAATAAAATTATCAGGAGCGCGACTAAATACCCCATGATTGACTCGCTATTTTCATTGTACTTATTGTAAGTCTAGCAAATCCAACAATGGCCCACTTGAAACGTCCACAAGATAGTCATAAACAGTGAATATAGCCTAACCAGAGCATTTAACTTAAGTGACTATTAAGCTCTAGCTCATTGGCAATACTGATCTATACTTTGAGTAAATATTCAATAATAGGTGGCCCCATGAAGACTATGACATTTTGTTTGGCTGTGGCGATTGCAACTGTATCAGTAAATGCATTTGCAAAAAATAATGAAATTCGCATTGGCCTGGATAACAAAAGCAGCACAGACATTTATTTATCACGATCGTCTGGAAGTAATCTTTCAATTTGTAGTGATGCCAAACCACTAAAAGCGGGGAATAAAATTTCAGCTGACTCTAATAACTACTGCATTCGCGATTATACAAAATTTTCTCACGGTTCTGTGGATAATTACATTAATGTCTATGAATATGATAAAGATAACAAAGGCAAAGGCAAACGAATTGGCAACCTGAAATTTTATTTCAATGAAAAAGATAACTACACTGGCAATAAAAACGCTATTTCATGTTACGCAAATATGGAAGGTAGTTATGATGGTAAAGTTACGCTTAGTGACGATCGTGAAGTTGTTGATGGTGGCAAAGGCTATTGCTATTTCAAAGCCCAAAAATAAGTAATGCAAACGCATTAGCTAACATAGTAACGCTGGCTTAAAACTGTCCTTCACCACCAGGCAAGTTGCAGGGGACCCCTGGGGCAATGCAATCAGTCACTGCGCCCACGAATGCTTGTCTGGGTTAGCTGCTTTAATCTTCCACAAACAACAATTCACTGGACATGCCGTGCTCGTCCATGATTTGTCGTAGGGCTTTAAGTGCTTCGACTTGGATTTGACGCACCCGTTCGCGGGTTAAGCCAATCTCGCGACCCACTTCCTCAAGGGTAGCTTTCTCATGGCCGCGCAGACCAAAGCGGCGAGATAACACTTCCCGTTGCTTCTCCGGTAATTCACCCAGCCATTTGTTGAGAATGTCACGCAAATTTTCGTCTTGTAACATCAAAGCCGGATCAATATTCTGGTCATCCGCCAAGGTGTCCAATAAACTCTTATCCGCGTCTTTGCCGATAGGTGTATCGACCGATGCGACCCGTTCATTGAGCCCCAGCATGCGCTTCACTTCATCAATGGGTTTATCCACCAATTCAGCGATTTCTTCTGGGGAGGGTTCATGATCCAGCGCCTGGGTTAATTCCCGTGCTGCCCGTAAATAGACATTGAGTTCTTTCACCACATGAATGGGCAATCGAATAGTGCGAGTTTGGTTCATGATGGCCCGTTCGATGGTCTGACGAATCCACCAGGTTGCATAGGTCGAAAAACGAAAACCTCGCTCAGGATCAAACTTCTCAACGGCTCTTATCAAGCCGAGATTCCCCTCTTCGATAAGATCTAACAATGCTAAACCACGGTTAATATAACGCCGCGCAATCTTCACTACTAAGCGCAGATTGCTTTCGATCATGCGGGTGCGGGCTTGCTCGTCGCCTTTGAGCGCGCGACGGGCATAATAAACCTCTTCCTCAGCACTGAGCAATGGTGAAAAACCAATCTCACCGAGATAGAGTTGTGTTGCATCAAAATTCTTAGTGTCCGCCAGGGCACGCTTGCGCGCTTTGGCGTCGTTCTCGGCTTCTTGCTCATCTTGTTCATCATGAGCCTCTGAAGCGTCATCGGTTGCTAACGCTTCATCATCGTCGAGAGTGATATCATCATCAGATGATGCGGTTGATGGTTTTCCTTTCTTCGCAGATACGTCCTGTTTTTGCGATTTTTTTGGCATGAGACCCTCCAAAATATACCCGGACAGCACGCCGCCACCAACGTACTTCCCACTTGTTGTCATCCTTGACCCTGGGAACAATACCCAGCACCGGAATCCCGGCACCGTTGTAAACTATACAACGAACTCTTGCCCAATTCCAAGCACTATTCCTTCTCAATTGCGGCTATGCTGCTTTTTTGTTCAAATATTGCAACGGATCAACCGGCTTACCGGCTCGGCGTATCTCAAAATGCAAGCCCACGGTTTGACTACCCGTCGACCCCATGCTGGCAATCTTTTGTCCGGCTTTAACCCGTTGCCCTTCTTTTACTAAATTTTGATCATTATGGGCATAGGCACTTAAGTATTCTGGACTATGTTTAATGATGATCAAATTCCCGTAACCCCGTATACCATGCCCACTGTAAACCACTTCGCCGCCACTACTGGCTTTGATGGGGGTTCCCCGTCGATTGGCAATATCAATGCCCTTGTTAGCCACACCTTGGGCTGAGTAACGACCGACGACTTTACCTTGAGCGGGCCATTGCCAGTTGAGTTTAGCCCGGTACGGTTCTTGCTTACTCTCCTTTGACAACGAAAACTGCGATTTAGTTCGCTGATTTTGAAAATTTTTTGCGGTTGATTTTTGAGCATAGTTGGTGTGTATGCGCTGACCTTGATGAATATGGTACGGTGGCGGGATATTATTGGCCGCTGCCAGCTCACGATAATCACGGCCATAACGCCAAGCTATGGCGTATAACGTATCTTCAGGCTGGACAATATAAGCACTCAAGGTCTCTGGTGACTGTTGCCAGCCATTCACCACTGGCGCTGAGGTTTCATTGTCACTGCAGGCGCCGACAAGCCCTGCTACAAGCACAATACCGAGTAGAATAAACCTGCGCACAACCATTAACTCACTAAACCATCTAACCATTGATCCACATCCGTTATGGCTTCATGGTGGGTTAAATCCACTTTCATCGGTGACACTGACACGCGATTGTGGCTAATGGCATGAAAATCTGACCCGGGCCCCGCATCCTGCTCAGGCCCCGCTGGCCCCACCCAATAGATCGTATTGCCCCTGGGATCAGTTTGCTTAATGGTAGGCTCCGCACTGTGACGGGTGCCAAGCCGGGTCACTTCCATCCCCTGCAGCTTGTCATAAGGTAAGTCTGGCACATTCACATTGAGGATGGTTTGACTAGGCAGCGTTGCCAAAGCTATTCGCTCGACCAATTGCCGTGCCACCATTGCTGCTGTTTGGTAATACTTAAACTCCGTCCCCACCAGCGAAATCGCAATTGCCGGAAACCCCAAAAAACGCCCCTCTGTCGCTGCTGCCACGGTGCCTGAATACAACACATCATCACCGAGATTAGCCCCTGCATTAATCCCAGAGACCACGATATCCGGCGTAAAATCCAACAAACCCGTCAACGCCAAATGCACACAATCCGTCGGTGTACCTTCAACACTGATGGCACCGTTCTCGATGGTTTTTAGCCTCAAGGGACGAGTCAAGGATAAGGAATTACTGGCACCGCTGCGATTACGGTCTGGTGCCACGACCACTACCTCACCGATTTCGGATAGGGTCTGTGCCAAGACTTGGATCCCAGGGGCATAGACCCCATCATCGTTGCTGACGAGTATCTTCATGACCTTAACCTATCAAGCATTTTTCGTTGGCAATATGACATTGGGAATGTTTCACTTTCATGCCCAAGGGATAAATATGAGGCATGCGGAATTCCACATCGACGACCTTGTCATCTTTGAGGGTAAAGATAGCATCACAACGGTTAGCCGTAATATAGCTGTAATACTCCTGGCCGTCGGTCTTGAGAGTACGGGTTGGCTGGCCTAGGCATTTGACTAATTTGGACTTGGTAATGGTATTGTATTTGTTGGTTTTGCTGACGGTGGTTTCGTCAGTAGAATGTTGGGCCTCACAAGCAACCAACAGGAACGCACAGCAAAGAAGTACCAGAAAGCGCATGGGATATTCCTTTAATCATCAACAGTCACGTGATGATATCATAAAACACTTCACCCTGTTTCACCATCCCCAGCTCGTTGCGAGCCCGAGCTTCAATGGCTTGATGACCGCGTTTAAGATCATTAATGTCAGCGAGCATGGCTGTATTCTTGGCAGTTAGCTCATTATTGACCAATTGCTGTTGCGCGATAGATTTTTTGAGGTGCAACACATCACTCAAGCCGCCGTCACCAAACCACAGCTTGCATTGCAACACCAAAAATAAAACCACTGTTAACGTGGTAAGCGCTTTCATCGTGACAGCATCCCTTCCTAAACGAAAAATTCTACTGAGTAACTTATTATCATAGCAAATATTCTAGTAATTGAAAGCTTTTAAGCCAGGATAATTCACATTTTCACCAAGCCGTTCTTCAATCCGCAATAATTGATTGTACTTAGCAACCCGATCACTGCGACACAAAGAGCCTGTCTTGATTTGTCCCGCATTCGTTGCCACCGCTAAATCAGCGATGAAAGTATCTTCCGTCTCGCCAGAGCGATGGGAAATCACTGCGGTGTAACCGGCTTGTTTCGCCATATTGATGGCATTGAGAGTCTCAGTCAGGGTGCCAATTTGGTTCAACTTGATGAGTATGGAGTTGGCCACTTTCGCCTTGATCCCTCGTTCAAGGATCTCAGTATTGGTGACAAATAAATCGTCCCCCACTAGTTGTACCTTATCGCCTAAGGCTTCGGTCAATAAGGCCCAGCCCTCCCAGTCGTCTTCAGCCATGCCATCTTCGATGGAAATAATCGGGTATTTATCCACCCAGGCTGCTAAATAATCGACGAACTCCGCCGCGCTTAAGTGTTTGTCTTCAGAGCTCAAATGGTATTGGCCATCGCGGTAAAATTCGCTACTGGCAATATCCAAGGCTAAATGAATATCCTCGCCGGCCTTATAACCTGCCTTGTCGATGGCTTCGAGGATAATTTCTACCGCGTCTTCATTGGACGGCAAATTAGGCGCAAAGCCCCCTTCATCGCCGACCGCTGTACTCATGTTGCGCTCGGTTAAGCATTTTTGGAGTTGATGAAACACTTCAGCGCCATAGCGTAAGGCTTCTTTGAAACTCGCCGCCCCGGTTGGTACTATCATGAACTCTTGGATATCGACATTATTGTTGGCATGCGCGCCGCCATTGATGATATTCATCATCGGTACGGGCATAGTAAAGCGACTACCCTCGCCAGCCAAATAGCGAAACAAGGGATGCATGGTTTCCTTCGCTGCTGCCGCAGCCGTGGCTAATGATACCGCGAGTAATGCATTGGCGCCAAGATTGGCTTTGTTGGCGGTGCCGTCTAGGTCGAGGAGTAATTGATCGATGGCTTGTTGGTCCGTGGGATCTTTCTCGAGTAAGGCATTATGAATGGTGTCATTAATATGGTTAACCGCAATGCTGACACCTTTGCCACCATAACGCTGAGAGTCACCATCGCGCAATTCCAAGGCTTCACGGCTACCGGTAGAGGCGCCAGATGGTGCTGCCGCCCGCCCCATAATACCAGAGGCTAAACGCACCTCTGCTTCAACAGTGGGATTACCTCGAGAGTCTAAGATTTCTCGACCGATAACATCTTTGATGGCTGACATTGTTTGCTCCTCGTAAGGTTTGCCCCATCACAGTGTCGTTTCGATCAGTAACTCTTCTTTGACGACCGTATCCAGCGCTTTTAGGGTGTGCAATAGTTCCCGCAGTTTGCCCAAAGGCCAGGCATTGGGACCATCGCTCAAGGCTTTGTCTGGATTTGGATGGGTTTCCATAAATATACCCGCTACACCGCTGGCTATTGCGGCGCGGGCCAATACTGGCACAAATTCACGCTGACCGCCAGAACTTTTTCCCTGTCCACCCGGTAATTGTACGGAGTGAGTCGCATCATAGACCACAGGACATCCCGTATCACGCATCACCATCAAGGAACGCATATCCGAAATCAAATTGTTATAGCCAAAAGACGCGCCCCGCTCACAGACCATGATCTTATCATTACCCACATCACGCATTTTGTCGACGACATTTTTCATATCCCAAGGTGCCAGGAATTGGCCTTTTTTGACGTTGACGGGAATGCCCTGACGCGCAACTTCTTGCATGAAGTTGGTTTGTCGACATAAGAACGCTGGCGTTTGCAAAACATCAACCACAGAAGCGACATCCGCTAAGGGGGTGTCTTCATGAACATCGGTTAACACCGGCACACCAATAGTGTCTTTGACTAATTGCAAAATTCGCAAGCCTTCCTCAATACCCGGCCCACGAAAACTCTCGTGCGAAGAACGATTGGCTTTGTCGAACGACGATTTGTAAATAAAATTAATGCCGAGCGCCTGGGTCATTTCTTTGAGTTCACCCGCGGTATCAATGGCGAGTTGTTCACTCTCGATGACACAAGGACCGGCTATCAAAAAAAATGGCTTGTCTAAGCCAACTTCAAAATCACATAGTTGCATGGTTATTCCTCTTTGCTGTGTTTATGGGCGATGGCCGCAGCGATAAAACCGCTAAACAAGGGATGGCCATCCCGTGGCGTGGATGTAAATTCAGGATGAGACTGACAGGCAATGAACCAGGGATGGTCTTTAAGCTCAATCATTTCGACCAAATTACCATCGGCTGAACGGCCTGAGACCACAAGGCCCGCCGCTTCCAGATCAGGGACGAGATTACTGTTGACTTCGTAACGATGACGGTGACGCTCAACCACGTCTGACTTGCCGTAGAGTTTGTGGGACAATGTGCCTTTTTGTAGATGACACTCATAGCCTCCAAGACGCATCGTCCCGCCTAAGTCAGAATCGCGACTCCGACGTTCTACCGCACCATCATCGGTGGTCCATTCAGTAATTAGCCCCACCACCGGGTAAGCTGTCTCGGTATCAAATTCCGTACTGTGGGCGCCTTCCATGCCGGCAACATGGCGCGCGTAATCAATGATAGCCACTTGAAGGCCAAGACAAATGCCGAGATAAGGGACATTGTTTTCCCGGGCGTATTTGGCGGCTAAGATTTTGCCTTCCGTACCTCGCTCCCCAAAACCACCCGGCACTAAGATAGCATCCAAGTCCGTTAATACTTGTGTACCATTGTCCCCTTCTAAGTCTTCCGCATCAATATAACGGATATCCACTTTGGTGCGATTCTTGATGCCGCCGTGTTTTAAGGCTTCGTTTAAGGACTTATACGCATCTGCTAAATTCACGTATTTACCCACCATACCAATAGTGACTTTATCCCGTGATGCGAGTTCCGCATCCACGACCCCTTGCCATTCACTGAGGTCGGCTTTTTTGGCGGAGAGTTGTAGGCGCTCAACCACGATTTGATCCAGCCCTTGTTTAAAGAGCGCAATAGGAATGCCGTAGATACTGGGCAAATCCGGCAATGAGACCACAGCCCGTTCTTCAACATTGGTAAATAATGCTATTTTGGCCCGCTCAATTTCCGGCAGTGGCATCTCGGAACGGCAAATCAAAATATCTGGCTGAATACCGATGGAACGTAATTCCTTCACTGAGTGCTGGGTGGGTTTGGTTTTGATCTCTCCTGCTGTGCCCAAATACGGCACTAAAGTTAAATGAATGAACAACGCATTTGCTGCGCCTAAGTTCACGCGCATTTGCCGAATAGCTTCAAGGAAAGGCAACGACTCAATGTCACCTACCGTTCCACCAATCTCAACCAAGGCTACATCCACGTCATCAGTTCCGCTGATGATTGAATGTTTAATCTCATCGGTAATATGTGGAATGACTTGCACCGTCGCACCGAGGTAATCGCCGCGCCGTTCTTTGCTGATAACATTGGAATAAATGCGCCCGGTGGTGAAATTGTTGAATTGGGTGGTCGTACGACGAATAAAGCGCTCATAGTGCCCTAAGTCTAAATCCGTCTCCGCGCCATCCTCGGTGACAAACACTTCACCGTGCTGAAACGGACTCATGGTGCCAGGGTCAACATTGATATAGGGGTCAAGCTTGATAATGGTTACTTTTAAACCACGAGACTCGAGAATGGCAGCGAGGGATGCCGCCGCGATGCCCTTGCCTAAGGACGATACAACACCACCGGTGATAAAGATATATTTTGTCATGAATTGCCCCATCGTTAAGGTAATCAGCGTTATTCTTGATGGGAGTTCATTGTACCAGGGTATAGGGGGATTACAAGGCTTGGTTTATCTAGGTTTGGGTGGCTTCGGTGCATTTCTTTCAATAGCCTCATGGGCATCTTCTAATTCAGACACGGTTCTTGTTGTCACGAGATTATAGAGCTTAGCAACACGTTCATCACCTGGGGCCTTAGCAAACCATTTGCCAACAAAATTAGCAATACCATTGATAACATAATCCAAGCCTTTTTTAACAGTCCATGAATCAAATTGATTAAAGGCTTCATTATTAACTGCATTGTAGCTAATCGTTTGAAATTGGTTATAATTGATTGTGAAATTTTTAGTGAGGTCATCAGCCGTAGCACCATCGATTTGTAAATCCAGCTCAGCTTGCCGGACGTTACCGTAGATGCTGTTGGGGAACTGTACGACTAAGTCCGAATCATCTTTGAGCGCTTCTCGAATATGTTCAAAGCTAGACTTGCCAGTATCAGAGTTAAGAAAACCTGCTAAAACTGGTGTGCCCTTGTCTGTTGGTAAGCAAGGTCCTTCCATATCTTCAATACAACTTAACTCTCCCAATAAATCTATAATAACGGGAGGAGAGTTAGAGTCTTTATAATTATTAAAATCAACACCATACAAAAGTTTCACAAGCTCTCTGATCTTAGCAATTCCATTCGCTTTTTCATCTCCTTCTTTACCAACCAACTCGTTAATATGACGATAAAGTATCCCTTCAACTTTTTGAAGTCCCTCTAGTTGCAGGTCTTTGAATTTGCTGTAAGCTTCTTTAGCTGCTTTGGCTTCTTTGGCTGATTCGAGAATAATTTCGAGATTTGTTAGATTGTATTCTTGTTCTTGACGCTTTGTATATTGCTCTTCAACACTCTCAGCTCGCGAGCCTGAATTATCGATTTCAGGCGAACTCGAATATTCACTAAGATTTCTATGCTTGTAGACTTGTTGCAATCCTCTTAACACTTGTAACATCTTAACACAATCATTACTGGTAAAATCGGATATTATCGCCATGTCAGTGGATCGTCCAACAATATCATCTGCGTTGATTATAACTTTTTCTACCTCTTCTTCCTCCTCATTTGCAGTATCACTTTCCACTCTCTCATTTTGTGCTTCTCGTCTTTCTTGCTCTACCCTATCCTGATGCTCTTTCAATATTTGTTCAGAAATTGCGTTTACGTTCTTTGCAATCATATCTATCAGCGGAGCAACATGCTCGTCGATATTTGCTTCATCAACCTTTACTTTTTTGAAATTTCTTAAATATTGTAATATCTCATCCATCGCGTTAATCATCATAATAAGTGCTTAGATACTCGAAGTGTAGGTCGGTGGGATTAAGTAAATATTAAAGAAATGGCGGTTTTTGGGTGTATTCTAGGGTTTTGGTGGTGTTTTTCTATTAATAACTGATTATCGAGGCTGCGTTAAGTTTGCTTTAAGGTGTGAGGCTTTGATTAAGATGGATTGCACTTTATAGCGCTTCCGGGTCCATCATATGCTTTTGTAGCGCAAATGCTTATTTTCACAGGATGACAACCCTTAGTTCTTTCCCGGTGGCTTTACAATCGAATCGGTCTGTTTTTTTGTTTGCTCGGCGGTGGCATCTAATCTATCAACCGTTTTTGTGGTAAATACATCATAAGAATGGGGTGACATTTGCTTGTCTTTACTCGAAAAAAGCCATGATCCAATTGCGTTAGTGATATTATTAACGATGGTTTTAAAACCCCATGCATGTTCATGAAGACTTTCAATGCTAGTTGCCGCCATAAGACTGTTATTAAAGGCATCGACATCGACATTAGTAGTTTTAGCCTTTCCCTTTAAATATATCCTGTAGAGGCTACTTTCAGCACTATTATTGCGGATGAAATTTAATTGCTGAGTCTTTACATCATGATCCCCTCTATATTCTCTGAAGGCACGGACAAAACCGTTAGCGCCATAGTGCGCGCTTTTGTTTTGCCATTCATTTCCAACTTTTTCTGAAACTTTCTCAGTCATACGTAGATCATCAAGGATATGACAAAGTGATTCTTCTCCATTCAACATTGCTTGTGTTTTGTCTTCAGAATATCTTTTATATTTTTCTTGCATTTCTTCTGTATATTTCCCATCAATCCCATAAAGCAACTTCAGCAGCTCTTTGACTTTGGTAACTTTCTGCTTGCGCACTTCATCGTCTGTTATAATAGGGCGATTGTGCTCATCTGTCGCAGCTAATTCTTGTAAGTGCTGCATCATAATACCTTCAACATCTCTGACAGCCCTCGATTGTAATTTGACTAACCTACTAGCCTGCTTTGCTGTTAGTTCGTTCCCTTCAGTTTCACCCATAAGTTCACCTCCACTTAAGGCTCCCCCTAAGTGTAGGCAATGGTGGGTATTTTTCGCTTAAAGTTTACTGAACTGAAATGGTAATGCCGCTAACTGCTTGAAAGTATTGCTGATGATATCCATAGCCAACCACAGCAACGAGGGTTTCATTGTAATAAATTAACGGAATAAGCTGACGCTGCCAGGGTGGGATACCCCATTCCTGAAACAGCTTCTTGAGTGGGTGAGAACCTTGACGTCCCAGTGGATGAAAGCGCTCCCCCCCTAGACGAAAACGTACGGTGACGGTTTCGCCGTTAGGTGCACGCAAACCATCGCCGCTGGCGACCTGTAATTCACCTACCCCTGGAATGTTAAGTCGGCTGGCCAAATCCCACGTGAGTACTTGGCTACTATCAAAATCACTCTCGTCATTATGGGTTAACTGCAATTCACCCTTAAAACGCTTCAGCCCCACATTACCCCAGCAAAAGCTAGGACTGGCATCGTCACGGGCGTTAATAACATCCGCCACGATCTGTTCCAGTCGTTTGGTGCTCGGTAACGGCGCATCGTGTTGATAGAGCCAATGCCGTAGCATGGCATGCTGGCGTTCTCGGGATTGGGTTTGTAGCGCTGCTATCATTAATCCGCCAGTTTCAGCATTAATAGCCGCATCTAATTCCCTATCAATTACGTCTTCTACCAAACTATCTAAGTCCGCACAGTGCTTCGCACTACGGGCTAATGATTTAATCGCTGCTGGCCACTGCTGTTGTAGTTGCGGCATAATATGGTGGCGCAGGAAGTTTCGGTCAAAGCGGGTATCAACATTACTCTCGTCATCAACCCACTGCAATTGCTGGGCATTTGCATGCGCTTCAAGCGCCACCCGCGGATATGACAACAAGGGTCGACAACGATAGCCCGCAGCAAACCTATCAAGATCCGCCATACTGGCTAAGCCTTTCGGCCCCGCGCCACGTAGTAATTGCAGTAATACCGTCTCTGCTTGATCATTTTGATGATGGGCCGTTAACAACACCGTCTCTTGCGTCATTGCTTCACTCATCGCTTGATAACGAGCAGCGCGGGCTTTAGCTTCGAGGTTGTTGTCCCCATTGATAGTAATAGTCTTCGAAATTAAAGGGATATCAAAACCGTCACATACCTGCTGACAATGCTCGGACCAACGGTTGGCATGCTCGCTCAAGCCGTGATTAATATGGATAGCCTCAATCTGATACTGTTGGCGTAATGCCGGCTGGCTGGCAATCAAAGCAAGCAAGACATGGGAGTCTAAACCGCCACTGTAAGCAATCAGTAAACGTTTAACAGGCGCGGCGATGCCACGCAATAATGCCAGAAGAGGAAATGTTTGCTCTAGCTCATTGGCCATAAGCCATTAAGCGATCGTAACGCTGTTGCAGCAATTGCTCGGTGGACAAACCTTGTAATTGCGATAGATTGTCGGTTAAGGCCGTCTTCAAGTTCTGGGCCATTTGTCCAACATCACGATGAGCACCACCTAAAGGTTCTGAGACCACTTGATCAACCAAACCTAGTTTGTAGACATTGGCGGCATTCAAACCCATCGCTTGAGCCGCATCAGGGGCTTTCTCAGCACTCTTCCAGAGAATGGAAGCACAGCCTTCTGGTGAAATCACAGAATACACACTGTACTCTAGCATCAAGACTCTGTCACCAACACCAACAGCAAGCGCACCACCGGAACCCCCTTCACCAATCACGGTACAAATGATCGGGGTTTTCATCTGTGACATTTCAAATAAATTCTTGGCAATGGCCTCACTTTGGTTACGCTCCTCAGCACCAATACCAGGATACGCACCTGGGGTATCGATAAAGGTAAAGATAGGCAATCTGAAACGCTCCGCCATCTCCATCAAACGCAATGCCTTGCGGTAACCTTCCGGACGCGGCATGCCGAAATTACGTTTGACTTTCTCGTTGGTCTTGCGCCCCTTCTCATGGCCGATGACCATCACTGGCTGATCATTCAATCGCGCAATACCACCAACAATGGCATAATCATCCGCGTAGTGGCGGTCACCATGGAGTTGATCAAAATCGGTAAAGATAGCCGCAACATAATCCAACGTATGGGGCCGCTGGGGATGGCGAGCCAGCTTGGTGACTTGCCAAGGTGAGAGAGAGGAAAAAATCGACTTAGTGAGATCTTTGCTTTTGTGCTCCAGACGAGCGATTTCTTCGTGAATATTCAATTCGGTATCATTGCCTACCAAGCGTAATTCTTCGATTTTCGCCTCTAATTCGGCGATAGGCTGTTCAAAATCAAGGAAATTTTGCTGCATTGTCAGCTCCAATGTTCAATCATGGGCCTATTGTAGTGATTTAAGGCAGGAAAGGAAAGTGCCATTTGCCATTCACTGCCAATAATGGGGCTGCAGAATATCTTCCAAGGTTATAATTCTATCGAAGTAATATTGGTCAATAAGTGACTGCTCTGCGCCGCAGGCGGAGATGAGGACTTTTTGTAGGGTTTGACCAGGTTTCAATGGCAAGTTATCGAGTTTATTCTCGAACTCATCGATGACTTTTTTCTTCGCTGGCATACTCAGATATTTGATTTCACACACCGTCAACACATTGTCTTTGCGATCAAAAATCAAATCAATTTGATAACCAGGGTCGCTGGCAATGGTACTACGATTGTAAAATGCACCCGAGGTATACTGCACCGCCGAGAAGCCCAATATGTTCGCAAGGATATAGTCATAACGCCGGCAAAAACGCTCAAAGGCATAGCCTAACCAAATATTATATTGATTATTGTTTAAAGCTGTTGTTGGACTCTTGCTATATTTACCTTTCTGAATGTCACTCTTGATAGGCTCGATAAATTTAAAATAGAACTGCAAATAGGGATCGGCAATACAGTAGCGTGCTAACAAGCTATTATCAGACGTATTGTAGGGAGTATATTTTTGGATGAATCCCGACAGTTCTAAATCCAATAAAAGTTCCGTGACGTTTTTTCCTGATGTCATTTTTAAATGTTGCAAAATCTCACTGCGCGTCGCAAAACGACGTTTACTCAAGAATTCTATAGTCTTTTGGAAATTAGGATTATTGGCAAGGCTACTGACAAAAATTCGCTGATACTCCTCAGCAAAATAGGCATTTTTTTCGAATGATTGCTGACAGAGGCTTAACATAACTGACGAATTGCTGTTTAATTTTAGCAAATATTCTGGGATCCCGCCGATGGTTAAATAGGCTTGGAAGGCATCTTTAGCAGAATATTTCTGCAGTAGTGCATGCGCCTCAATAGGATCCATTTCCTGTAAATGAATTTCATACTGGGAACGATTATACAAAGCCTCCGAATGTACCACATGATTGATCATAAAAGACGGCGCTGAGCCACATAGGATAACGATCAAATCTGGATTATGTCGAAACATATTATCCCAAGCATACTTTAGTTCCGCAATAAAACTATCTTGGTAGTCAGCAAGCCACTGCACTTCTTCAAAATACAGTGTCCATACACCCTCTTTGACATATTCTGCAATATGTCGAAACACATCAACCCAGGAAGTTGTCTGAACCTCACGTAATAAAGGATTGCCCGCATATACTGCAAGCTGTGTCATCACTTGCATACGTTGTTCTGATTCGGTTTGACCGCGGATCCCTTCAAACTTGAGAATATTGCGCTGGCTGAACGTTTGCTCGAGCAGCTCCGTCTTACCCACACGGCGACGACCATACACAATTAAAATTGATGCTTTATGCCTATCAAGCATTTGTCCAATGCGCTGCTGCTCAAATTGCCGACCAACAAATTGGGAATTTTGGGCAATATGGTGTGTTTCCATTGTTTAATTACTCGCCAACTGGTTTCCCCAATTATAGCATTTTGAACCCCTAATTGGGGAAATTTTTTGAGTTTTTTCCCCCAATTAGGGGTCTAGAAAGGGGTATTTGGGGGAATGCCTTGTAACCCATTGAAAATAAGGGATAATTTACCTATCCATGGATTGACCAAAAATATGCGGCCATATAATAATAAGCTCTACACTTCCTGAAAAAATTATAGGGCCACCAATAAGGAAGCTATTAGTGGCCCAGCAGCTCCGGCCATGCCGGAGACTGCTTCCTGAATATTATCGCCTGCGCGGCCAAGCCGCACGGACGGCGACCAAAGGGGGAGAATCGCGATCTCCCCCTTTGGAAATCCCCATCGCGAGAAGTTAATGAAAACCTATATAAATCGGAAATTAAATATGGGGCCGCTAATAATCCAAAACCACCTGCTCTCGCCCCATGACTTCACGGAGTTCATCGAGTAGTTCATCGCTCGGATTAACGCGCCATTGGTCGCCGAGCTGAATACGGCCTTCGGAATCTGGGCGTTGATAGTCGAGGCACACAGGACAGGCGCCATTGCCATGGCGGGAGAGGATGCTTTTGACTTGAGTAGAAAAGGTATCCGCAGTATCGGGCGTCAGTTTAAGGAGAATATGCTTGGCATACACCCGCCGCGCTTGTTCGATATCCATCAGGCGTCGACAACTCATACGGAAGCCACCGGTGTAATCATCGATGCTGACTTCCCCTTCTACTACCAGCAATTCATCACTGCTCAACAGTTCACGACATTCAGCATACAGATCAGAAAACACCGCCATATCAATACGCCCACTGCGATCATCCAAGGTCACAAAGGCCATCCGGTCACCGCGTTTGGTCATCATGGTCCGCATGCCAACAACAAAACCGGCAATCACGACTGATTGTGCATAGCTGGGTTTCAAGTTTGCGATAGTCGATGTGGTAAAGGCTTTTAGTTCGTCCTGGTAACGCTCGATAGGATGACCGGAGAAATACAAGCCTAAGGTTTCTTTCTCCCCTTGCAAACGCACCCGCTCACGCCAGGGTTTGGCATTAACATATTCAGGCGTCGCATCATCACTCGCTTCACTCATGCCAAACAAATCATGTTGTCCCGAGGCTTGGTCTTTGGCGTGTTTATCCGCCATTTGTACGGCTTTCTCCAGTGACATAAAGACCGTTGCCCGTTCTTCACCAAAACAATCCAACGCACCTGAACGTACCAGCGCCTCAAGCACCCGCTTGTTGGCTTTTTTGAGATCCAGTCGTTGGGTGAAATTAAATAAATCCGTATAAGGCCCATTGCTTGTGCGCTCGTCAACAATAATATCGAGCACCGCTTCACCCACGCCTTTGATGGCCCCTAAGCCGTAGATGATTTCACCCTTGTCATTGACGACAAACTTATAATCCCCTTGATTAATATCTGGCGCTAATACGGTTAACCCCATGTCGCGACATTCATCGATAAACGTCACCACTTTGTCAGTATTATCCATATCCGATGAACACACCGCCGCCATAAATTCGGCCGGGTAATGGGTCTTGAGCCACGCTGTTTGGTAAGATACTAGCGCATAAGCAGCGGAGTGGGATTTATTGAAACCATAACCAGCGAACTTTTCCATTAAGTCAAAGATATAGGTCGCCGTTTCTTCCTCAACGCCGTTTTTGATGGCCCCTTCGGTAAAAATCTTGCGCTGCTTGGCCATTTCTTCGGGTTTTTTCTTACCCATGGCACGCCGCAAAATATCCGCACCGCCGAGGGTGTACCCTGCGAGGACTTGCGCAATTTGCATCACTTGCTCTTGATACAAAATGACCCCGTAAGTGGGTTTAAGGATAGTCTCTAATGCGGGATGGGGGAACTCTACTTTGGCGCGACCGTGTTTACGGTCAATAAAGTCATCCACCATCCCCGACTGTAATGGCCCGGGACGGAACAATGCGACCAAAGCGACAATATCTTCAAAACAATCCGGTTGCAGGCGATGAATTAAGTCTTTCATCCCCCGAGACTCTAACTGGAAAATCGCCGTGGTGGCACAGGACTTCAGTAACTCAAAGGTCGCTTCATCATCGACAGGAATTAAACTAATATCAACCGGCGTTTGTTCCGTGCGCATGAGGCGCTTATTCACTGCTTGCACCGCCCAATCAATAATAGTCAGCGTGCGTAGCCCCAAGAAGTCAAACTTCACGAGACCAATAGTCTCCACATCGTCTTTATCGAATTGCGTCACATAACCGCTGCCATTGTCCTCACAATAAATCGGGCTAAAGTTCGTAAGTTCTGACGGTGCAATCACCACACCCCCAGCATGTTTACCGGCGTTACGGGTGATGCCTTCAAGTTTTTTGGCTAAATCAATTAATTCGCGCACTTCATCTTCGTGCTCGTAACGCTCGCGCAGATCGTCTTCTTGGCTCAGGGCCTTATCTAAGGTGATCCCTAACTCAAACGGAATAAGCTTGGAGATTTTGTCGACAAAACCATAAGGATGACCCAACACCCGTCCCACATCCCGGACTACGGCTTTTGCCGCCATGGTACCGTAGGTAATGATTTGCGATACACTTTCACGGCCATAGGTTTCAGCAACATACTCAATCACCCGGTCGCGGCCTTCCATACAAAAGTCCACATCAAAGTCGGGCATGGAAACCCGCTCAGGATTCAAGAAGCGCTCGAAGAGTAATTCGTATTTTAGCGGGTCTAGATCGGTAATTTGCAGCGCATAAGCCACTAACGACCCGGCACCAGAACCCCGTCCGGGTCCCACCGGCACACCATTGTGTTTGGCCCATTGAATGAAGTCCGCCACAATCAAGAAGTATCCCGGGAAGCCCATGTCGTTAATGACCTTGAGCTCGATTGCCAAGCGTTCATCATAGGGTTTGCGAGTCTCGGCATACTCTGGCGCTGATTTATCGAAGAGAATGGCTAGTCGTTCTTCTAAGCCTTTCTCCGACTCAGCAATAATGTACTCTTCAATGGTCATTCCCGCAGGTATGGGGAAGTTCGGCAAATAATATGTCCCTAAGTCCAGCTTGTAATTACAGCGCTTAGCAATTTCGACAGTATTACTAATAGCCGAGGGTATGTCCGCAAATAGTTTTTGCATTTCATCAGCCGTGCGAAAATATTGCTGCGGTGTATGACGCTTCGGCCGTCGACCATCCCCTAAGACAAACCCATCGTGAATACAAACCCGCGCTTCATGGGCATCAAAATCATCTTCTGACAAAAAGCACACGCCATTAGTAGCCACTACCGGGGTTTGGGTTTGCTTAGCTAATTGCACAGCGCCGCGAATATAAGTCGCTTCGTTACGTTTGCCCGTGCGTTGTAATTCTAAATAAAACCGCTCGGGAAAACACGCGCGCCAATCTTGCAAGAGCTGTTCGGCTTTATCCATTTGCCCAGCCACGATAGCATGGCCAATATCCCCTTCCATGGCACCGGATAGGGCAATCAAGTCACTGTTGAGCTCTGTGAGCCATGTTGTTTGGACTTGGGCTTTGCCATGGGCTTGGCCTTCGATATAGGCACGGGAAATCAATTTGCTTAAATTTAAATACCCTTGTTTGTTTTGGCACAAAAGGATCAGAGAATATGGCTGACTGGGATCGTCATCATTGTGTAACCAAATTTGACTACCGAAAATGGGTTTGATACCGGCCTTGGTGGCGGCACTGTAAAACTTAACAGTTGCAAACAAATTAGCCACATCCGTGATAGCCACCGCCCCCATTTGATCATCAGCGCAAGCTTGCACCAATGGCTTGATACGCACGATGCCATCGACGATGGAATATTCAGAATGAACGTTAAGGTGGACAAAGTTTGTGGTCATAGAGATCCCTTTTGTAATGACAGGTATTCTAACTGATGGTATTGACTTTTAACATAGCTCAGTTAGGGTATGGGGCTCGAGTTCACGCAGGAAATACCATGCAACAAACCACTGAAGATTTACGGATCCAGGGCATACGTCCCCTCGTCTCCCCGGATTTGCTCCACGAAGAATTGCCCTTGTCGACCAACGGTCGCGAATTGATCAATGAAACCCGCCAACAAGCCGAAGCGATTATTAAAGGTGATGATGATCGCCTACTGGTGGTCGTCGGCCCTTGCTCTATTCACGATACCAAGGCCGCCCTGGACTATGCAGAAAAATTAGCCAGTGCGCGACAAACCTTCGCCAAAGACTTGCTCGTCGTGATGCGTATTTATTTCGAGAAGCCCCGCACGACTGTGGGTTGGAAGGGCTTGATTAATGATCCAGAACTCAATGGTTCTTTCAGAATCAATCACGGCCTGCGCACAGCGCGGCAATTGTTATTGGATTTAGCTCATGCCGGCATGCCCACCGCCTGTGAATTCCTCGATACCATTGTCCCCCAGTATATCGCCGACTTAGTGTCGTGGGGTGCAATTGGAGCCCGCACCACCGAGAGTCAAATCCACCGCGAATTAGCCTCGGGTATGTCGATGCCCATGGGTTTTAAGAACGGCACCGATGGTAATGTGCAAATTGCCATTGATGCGGTACGGGCCGCGAAAGATCCCCATCACTTTTTGTCTGTGACCAAACAATCCCTGGCCGCTATTGTTAGCACTGCGGGTAACAGTGCTTGTCATGTGATTTTGCGCGGTTCTACCAATGGGCCGAACTTTGAGACCGAATTCGTCAAAGAAACCTTATTCAAACTCAACAACGCCGGTCTACACAACAAAATCATGATCGATTTAAGCCACGGTAACAGCAGCAAAGACCACACCCGTCAGCCCTTAGTGGCTGCCGATGTCTGTCGCCAACTCGTGCAAGGTGAGCAGGGTATTTGTGGGGTAATGATTGAGAGTAACCTCGTTGAAGGTAAACAAAGCAATACCCCCGACAAAGAACTCATCTATGGCCAAAGCATTACCGATGCTTGTCTGTCCTGGGAGCAAACCCTGCCAGTGCTCGAACAATTAGCCCAGAGTGTTCAACAACGCCGTCAAGGAGACTAAATGATGACTGCCGACGACTTACCTAGCCTCAGACAAAAAATTGATGACATCGACCAACAGATCCAAGCCCTGTTAGTCGAGCGCGCCCATGTGGCCTTGGAGGTGGGCGAAATCAAAAAAAGCAATCACGATGAACCGGTTTTTTACCGTCCTGAGCGAGAGGCAGCTATCTTAAGCAACGTTATGGCGCGTGATTGTGGCCCTTTGGAGCCAAAAGCCATGGCGCAAATTTTTCGGACCATCATGTCGGCAAATTTAGCGGTGCAACAACCTATTGATGTGGCCTACTTGGGGCCTGAAGGTACTTTCTCCCAAGCAGCTGCACTCAAACAATTTGGTCACAGTATTCAACAACAACCGCAAAAAACCATTGCTGATGTCTTCAAAAGCGTTGCCCATGGTAGAGCCAACTACGGTGTAGTGCCGGTAGAGAACAGTATTGGTGGGATCATTAATGATACCCTTGAGGCACTGGTAAAGACGCCATTAACCCTATGCGGTGAAGTAACTATCCCTATTCAGCAAAATTTTTTGGTGGCTGCCGGTGATGAAAGTGCCATCAAAAAGATTTATTCCCACGAGCAGTCTCTAGCACAATGTAGAGACTGGCTCGACGAACATTACCCTAGAGCCAAGCGTATTGCTGTCGCCAGTAATGGTCAAGCTGCCTTGATGGCCCGCCAAGAAGCAGGCGCCGCCGCCATTGCCAGCCTCGATTGTGCCGAGCTCTATCACCTCCATGTAGCTGCCACCAATGTTCAGGGCAAAAATGACAATGCCACACGCTTTTTGGTGATTGGTCAGCAACAACTCGAAGCGAGCCAAAATGACCGCACAACGCTCTTGGTCACTGTCAAAGATGACACCGGCGCACTGGAGCATATCATCCAACCGTTCGCCAAACACAAGGTCAATATCACCTTCATCAAATCCCGACCGGCCCCTAATCAGGCCGGTCACTATGTCTTTGTACTCGACGTCGACGGGCACCGCGATAATAGCGATTTCAAGGCTTGCCTCAAGGATTTGGTCGAAATTACCGATAATATCAAGGTGTTAGGGTCATACCCCAAGGCGGTGATTTAGCCCCTGCCTCCAGACCTGTAGACTTGCCTCCCGACTTGTCAGCCGAAGCTTTAGCGTAGGCTGAAGCCCAGGGCGTAGGGAGGAGGCAGTGATTTAGACATCTTGTCCTATTCTTTTATGCTGGTGTCGTGTTTATTTCGAAAAAATGCGACATCACGCCTGTCCATTTAAGACTGCCTTAATCTTTTTTTTGTTCAATGGAAAGCCTTCGTTCCACAACATCATGGCAGTTGAATAATGAAAAAAATAGACTTATACAATATTCTGAGCAAGGCCCCTAAAACTCCTCGCCTGCAACCGTTACGAGATTTTTATAATAATCGCTTAGCCGGTCTTGATACCGAAACTGATTTAACCTCTGAAAATATTTTGCGTCTTGCTGGTTTGGTCCACGATGAAATTCAAAAAATTGCTGAAGAGCGAGAAGTTAAGCTATGTAAAGTAATGAAAACTTACCGTGAAGTACAGAGTAATGAAAGACAAATGACGGAGGTTGCTAAAAAAGGTCGAGACGGTCGCAAACGTTCTGGCAGAACTGCTTCTGTGAAATATTACAACAACACTGTTCAACCAGAAATGATTAAACTATTTACCGTAAAAAATGATGAACAAGCCCTTGTCGGTATACTCCGGCAACTACTAGAAGATGGTTTCTATAAAAAAGTAACTAGTCTAGTTAGCTCATGTGGTGTATTAGCCCGAACATCTAATTATGGCAAAAATGGGCCTGACTCAAAAGGCATTGGCACTCGAAAAAATAGACTATCTGAAGCAGGCATACAACGACAACTAAGTGAAAAAAGTATCGCCGTGAATGTAATGACTGGAATGGCAACAGCGATCGAAACTATCGAAACAGATCATGGATTAATTGTCTCCCCAGAAGATATTGTCATTGCGCGCTATATGCTCCGCAACCAAGAAATCTACGAGGAAATCGCACCTGTTGGTTACCAGAGAGCAGCTGTTACTTACGAAAAAGCTCTTCAAGCAAGAACAGCCTTCACTCACTGCCGCGATGAGGTTGATGAACAATCTAAAGAAACCGTTGAAAGTGTCCGCAAAGGTTATACATCTGTTCTAAAAAAACATTTTTCTGATAAAACATTTACTGAGTTCCATAACGAAAAACCTGCAGCAATAACTGGAGCTTCGACTTCAAACGCATCTTCATCTAGTACATCAGCGCAAGAATCAGGATTCTTTTCTTCATTGCTTACATTTTTTTGCTGTTGCTGTGATACTGGAGCTGAGAATCAGTCCCATGCTACTGGTAGTGAAGTGAGAACCTTGCGATATCATAGTACACGAAGGTAATAGCATTTTCGTTCACATAAATATACCACCCAAGTTTTATTCACGTCCTATGATCACACTCCCACAACCCGCCGCACCGGGGCAAAGGATTTGCGATGGATAGGTGTGGCGCCGAATTCTGCCAAAGCTGCTAAATGAGCCTTAGTGCCGTAACCTTTGTGATTCGCAAGTCCGTATTCAGGATACAACTCGTGCAGCTCACGCATTTCATTGTCACGGTGGACTTTAGCGATAATGGAGGCGGCACTGATACAGGCCTCTGAATCATCGCCACCGATAATAGCTTCTGTGGGACAATGAAATTCCGGCGCATGATTACCATCCACTAATATTTTGTGCGCCGTCACGGTTAGTGCTGCTACTGCCCGTTGCATCGCCAAAAAACTCGCTTGAAGAATATTAATGGTATCAATCTCTTCTACTTCAGCGCGGCCTAATGCCCAGGCGATAGCGTGTTCTTGAATAATGGGCACCAGGGCTTCGCGCTTTTTCTCCGAGAGTTTTTTCGAGTCCCGCAAGCCTTCAATTGGTCTCGCGGGATCTAATATCACCGCAGCCGCAACCACGGGGCCCGCTAACGGTCCCCTACCGACTTCGTCAACGCCGGCAACCAATAATTGTTCCATATATTATCCTTATACTAGTTGGTCTTTAATGTCGTTTGGTAAAAATCGTCGACTGCCTTCACCGCCTCCACACTCGCATCACACTGTAATTGCTGATGTAATTGGGTAAATTCCACGATACATTCTGCGGTGCGATGAAATTGCGCTAATACCGCTTCAGTCAGTGCGTCGATGGTCACAGCATCTTGAATAAACTCTGGTACTAATTCCCGCCCCGCCAAAATATTTGGCAGTGCAAATTTATCGACTTTGATGAGACGCTTACCAATCTGATAGGTCAAGGGGGCCAAACGATACGCCATTACCATCGGAGTTTTACAGAGCATGGCCTCTAGGGTCGCCGTTCCTGACGCTATCAATGCCACATCTGCAGCAATCAAGACATGACGAGCTTGGCCATCGTAGAGGGTAACGGGTAATTCAGGCGCCGTGTCCTGTAAGATTGCCTCGAACTGGGCGCGACGCTTGGGATTCACCAAAGGAACAATCAATTGCAAGTCCGGCTTTGCGGCTAAACACTGTTTGGCGGCAAGGATAAAATCGTTAGCTAAATAATGAATTTCTTTCTCCCGACTGCCGGGTAAAATTGCTAACACGGGTCTGGATGAATCTAGCTGCAACTCAAGCTTGCCTTGCACTTTGTCAATGGCTAAGGGAATAGCATCTGCCATGGGATGGCCGACATAAGCCGCATTAAGCTTGCGCTCGCGATAGAATTGTTCTTCAAAGGGAAATAAGGTCAACATCAAGTCCGTGGACTTGGCTATCTTGTTCAAGCGCTTCTCGCGCCACGCCCAAACCGTGGGACTGTTGTAATGCACAGTGGGAATACCGCGGACTTTGAGGGATTTTTCGATGCGTAAATTAAAATCCGGCGCATCTACGCCAATATAAATATCGGGAGGATTAATCTTGCAATGCTTCAACAACTGACGTTTAAGGCGAAAAATACTCGGTAGATGGCGAATGACTTCAGCAATGCCCATCACCGCTAAAGTATCCATCGGAAATAACGGCGTACAACCCGCGGCAATCATGCGCGGGCCTGCAACTCCTTCGATGATGGCATCTGGATGACAGCGCTTAAGCTCACGAACTAAATCTGCCCCCAACATATCGCCAGAAACTTCGCCGGCCGTGATGAAGATCCGTTTGAGCATGAGTTTCCTTAGACTGAATGGTGTTAGCGGGCAATCCCGCGTTCAGATTTATTCAAACCATCAATCAGCATTTGAACTTCGGGTACTTCTGTCAGCATCGCTTCGAGCTCTGCTAACGCTTCTTTGGTGGTTAAGCCCTGGCGGTATATCACTTTGTAAGCGCGACGCAAGCCCATCACAATATCAGAAGAAAAACCGCGACGCTTTAACCCAACAGTGTTCAAACCATGGGGCTCACCAGGGTTGCCAGAAACCAAAACAAAGGGCAAAACATCCCGCAACACACAGGCTGTGCCTGCGACAAAGCTGTGTTGACCGATATGGACAAATTGATGCACCGCAGCAAAGCCACTGATAATAGCATGGTCTTCAACGGTAACATGACCTGCTAATGAAGCATTATTCGCAAAGATTGTATGGTTGTTAACAATACAGTCATGGGCAATATGCACATAAGCCATGAATAAATTATCGTTACCAATCTTGGTGAGGGCCCCGCCCCCTTCAGTACCGCGATTGATGGTGCAAAACTCACGAAAAATATTGTCATCGCCAATTTCAAGGTAGGCAACTTCGCCGTGAAATTTACGGTCTTGGGGATCAGCACCGACAGATGCATATTGATAAATTTTGTTGTTCTTGCCGATAGTTGTCGGCCCACAAATAACTACGTGTGGTCCAACCCAAGTGCCGGCATCGATAGTCACATCTGCACCAATAACAGAGTAAGCACCGATCTCAACGCCCTCGGCTATCTTAGCGCTCGGGTCAATAATTGCGGTTTCATGTATCACTGGCGTCACCTCGTCGCATAATGCTAACAATCTCAGCGCTACAAGCCATCTCATCATCGACACTGGCGATGCCTTGTACTTTGATAAGTTCACCGCGAACTTTAAGTACTTCAATATCCAAGCGCAATTGGTCACCGGGCTTCACTATCCGCTTAAAACGAATATTATTAGCGCCGGCAAATAAATACAAATCGCCATTCTTGTAGCTGGTTTCGGTGGACTTGTAACCTAAGACACAAGCCGCCTGGGCCAGGGCTTCAATCATTAATACACCCGGCATCACTGGTTCCACCGGAAAATGGCCACAAAAATGGGGTTCATTCATGGTGACATTCTTGATCGCAGTTAATGAAACCCCAGGCTCAAATTCAAGCACCCTATCCACTAACAAAAGTGGGTAACGGTGGGGTAAAAGCTCAAGAATACCTTGTATATCTAAACTGTTCACGAGTCACTGTCTCCTGTGGCAAGCTGTTTTTCGAGCGCTACCAAGCGCTGGTACATGTTATCAAGTTGGCGGAATCGGACTGCATTCTTACGCCAAGTATCATGGGGTTCAATTGCGGTACCGGAGGAATAAATACCAGGCTTGGTGATCGGCTTAGAGACCACGGTCATACCAGTGATAACCACATTGTCAGCCACTTCAAAGTGACCGGTGAAACCCACCATGCCGGAAATCAAGCAATTCTTCCCGATAGTGACACTGCCGGATATCCCGCTGCAAGCCGCAATCGCAGTATTCTCACCGATACGCACATTGTGACCCACTTGAATTTGGTTATCTAAACGCACCCCATTGGCAATCACAGTATTGCCAAGCGAACCACGGTCAATGGTGGTATTGGCACCAATCTCCACGTCATCACCAATGATGACACCGCCAATTTGGGGGATCTTAAGCCACTTGCCCGCTTCTTTGGCATTACCAAACCCATCACAACCAATCACCGCACCAGCATGAATCAGGGTTCGCTCACCAATCTTGACCCCGTGACAAACAGTCACATTGTGCCAGAGATGGGTGCCTGCCCCAATTTCACTGCCAGCACCGATAATAACACCGGGACAAACCACTACATTTGGGCCAATACGCACATTGTCTTCCAACACGACTTTTGCGCCAATATGGGCAGAGTCATCAATCTGACACCCCGCACCGATGATAGCGCTGGCGTGGATCCCAGCGGGATAGTCGGGTTCTTGGCTAAAGAGTTGCGCGGCCTTGGCATAACCCGCGTAAGGATTATCCGTTAACAAGGTCGGCACACTGCACTGTTCGGCCCAAGCAGGTGCAATGATCACTGCTGTGGCTTTGGTGTGCTTGAGGAAGTGTTGGTATTTGGCTTGATTGATAAAAGTGATATCACCGGGCATTGCTTCTTCGATGGGAGCAATGCCGGTAATTTCATCATTAGGTTCGCCGCGGAGCTCCGCACCGATATGGGCTGCAACTTCCGCTAGCGTATAGGTCGGCTGTTTCACGCTGGGCCTATTTTTGAGCTTTCATCGCTTTGATAACATCCGGTGTAATATTCACACGATTGCTGGCAAATGCTACATTGTTGCGTTGCAAAACTAAGTCAAAATGCTGATCATCAGCGATTTTTTTGACGACTTTGTCAACATCATTAACGATAGAGTTCATCGCTTGGCTTTGGGCCATCTTTGCGTCTTGAACATAGTCTTCTTTGAGCTGACGTAATTTACGTTTATCAAGAACAATTTGATCTTGCAATGCCGCCAAATCAGACTGACTCATCACCGCACCGTCTTTTTTGAGCTTAGCTTCTTCATCGTCAACTTTTTTGCTGGCTTTGATGATAGCTTCTTGGCGTGGCTTGAATTTAGTCTTAAGCTTTTTGGCAAGTTGTTCCATTTGCGGTGAATCTTGTAATACTTGAGAAACATCAATTACACCGATCTTAAGTTCGGTAGCGCTCGCATCCTTTGCAGGCGTTGCGGCATTGGCAGAGCTTACACCAACGTAAAGACAAAGTGCAGCAGGCGCCAAAAACAGTGCCATTTTTTTCATAAAAGTCTCCTTTAGGTCAATAACTGTTCACAAACAGGTAACTATAGTACCAAAATCCAACGCTAGAAACTAGTTCCAACGGTAAATTGCATCGGTTCTCGCTCATCTTGTGGTTGTCGATTCAACGGTGCAGCCAAACTGAAGATTAGCGGGCCAATGGGCGAACGCCAATGGGCCGCAACACCCGCTGAATAACGCATAGGGCCTGAGCCTATGGTGGTATTCACATTGGTATATACATTACCAAAATCAATAAACGCCACGGTACGGAAGGTATCAGGCGTGATGCCCGTGGGGATCACTAACTCGACGGAGCCATCGACCAGGGCATTACCACCAATTGTGTCGCCATTTGAGTCTTGTGGTCCAATTGAGTAAGCGTTATAACCACGGACCGCGCCTTGGGTACCAATACCCCCGGCAAAATAGTTTTGATAAAACGGCAATTCGCTGGTGCGGCCAAAGCCTCCGCCATAACCAAGCTCACCACGTAGAGATAAAATAAACCCATGGGTTAAAGGCTGATAAAAGTGAGCCAGATAGTTAATTTTGTAATAACTGAGATCCTCACTGCCTCCACCAGGCACCGCAACGTTAAGACCTATCGATTGAGCAAAACCACGGGTAGGGAATATCGCGCGGTCAAAGCCAATGTGACTCCAGCCCGCGTTTAACATCACGTTATTGGTCTTGTCGCCATAGTCAGTGATAAATTTATTAATTTCTACAGAACGATCTGATTTATCTGTCTCAATCCGCTCCATCTGATACCCATAACCAAACGACAAGCTGTCTGTTTCAGACAGTGGCATATAATAACTACTGCTAATTCCGACCGTATCGGTAGCATAAGTAGAGATATCAACCTTGTCGGAGTCTGTCGTATTAAAATAGGCTGTATAGCCACGACCAATACCATCTTTGGTGTAGTACGGGTTGAAATAACTCACCGATGCACTGCGTTCGTAGTCACTGGTATTTGCATTAATACCGAGGGATTTACCGGTACCCAAAAAGTTTGGTTGGTTAAAGCCGGCATTAATCAAGAAACCATCATCGTCAGAATAACCCACACCCAATGTCAAACTAGCTGAAGGTGCTTCAACAACACTGAAGTCCAAATCCACTTGATCATCAACACCCGGGACTTTGTTGGTTTTGACGGCGACATTTTTGAAGTAACTCAACATATTCAAACGGTGTTCAGACTCTTGAATATCCTTGAGCGAAGCGAGCCCCCCTTCTTGTTGGCGCATCTCGCGGCGTAATACATAGTCGGCGGTTTTGGTGTTACCCGTAAAATTAATTCGTCGCACATACACTTGTTTGCCAGGCTCGACCACATAAGTGACCATGACGGTTTTGTTTTTGTCATCAACTTCCGGGATAGGGCGAACCTTCGCGAAGGTATAGCCATCATTACCTAAATAATTGCCGATAGCTTTAGAGCCCGCATTGACTTTTTTGCGCGAAAACGTTTCGCCAGGCTTAATCTCGACAAGTTTGCGCAAATCTTTGCGAGGATAGATAAGCTTGCCAGAGAGCTTAAAGCCTTTAAAGCGATATTGATCCCCTTCCGTAACATGAATAACAATATAAACGTCTTTTTTGTCTGGGGTAATAGAGACTTGAGTAGAGTCAATCTTAAAATTGATATACCCATTATCCATATAAAACGACCGCAATGCCTCTAAGTCACCGTCTAGTTTTTCGCGGGAATATTGATCGCTTTTGGTGAGAAAACTCCAAACATGAGAGGTTGATAATTTAAATTGCCCGCGAAGTTTTTTTTCGCTGAAGGCATGATTGCCTATGATTTTGATTTCATGGATTTTGGCGGAGCTGCCTTCTGAGATTTCAATTGAAATTTTCACTCGATTTTGTGACTCATTCACAACCTTTGTGGTCACTTGAGCATTATAATTACCACGATCATAGTATTGATTCTGCAACGAGGATTGCACATTATCCAAGGTTGAACGATCAAACACCCGACCTTCGGCAATGCCGACATTCTTTAAGACTGTTTTGAGGTTTTCGGTGGTGATTTCTTTGTTACCGCTGATGCTGATTTTCTCGATAGTTGGTCGTTCTTGGACATGAACAATTAACGTATTACCGCGCCGCGCCACATCCACATTCGTAAAAAATCCAGTCTTGTAAAGCGCGCGAATAATATCTGCGGTATCTTCTTCCGAAATATCTTGGCCCACATGGACTGGCAGATAATTCAAAACGGTACCATAACTAATACGGTGATTGCCTTGTACTTTGATGTGTTTCACCACGAAAGCTTCTGCCATACCGGCACGCATAATTAAACTGCCTGCAACCAAGGCCACCTGTAATGATTTTTTTAGGGTTTTTTTGCGATTTCTTACACTCATATTCTTCATCATTTATATCAAATATTCTAAAGTCGACTAATATCGTTATACAGCGCCAATCCCATCAATAAGATCAATGCACTAAGGCCAATTTTGATCCCTATCAGTTGGGCACGTTCTGATAATGGGCGCCCAAGCAGCGCCTCAATTACGTAATACAATAAATGCCCGCCATCTAAAACAGGAATTGGGAGTATATTCACAATGGCTAAACCAATACTGACAATTGCCAAAAAATTTATAAAGGTCGAAAAGCCTAAACTGGCAGAATACCCTGCCCCTTGAGCAATCCCAATGGGGCCACTGATGGCACGAAATGAAATATCGCCGATGACCATTTTATAGAGCATATGCACACTCAATGCCGACATTTGCCACGTTTTACGTACCGCCGGCCACCATGCACTCACTACGTTGTAATCCACATCATGGAGATATTTCTCTGGCATGGTGTAATTTGCTGACTGCACGCCGATATAGCGTTTTTTCCATTGGCCTTCGTGCTTAACGGCAACATCCATCGTGAGTTGGCGTTGCTTACCATCACGCAGGACCGTCACTTTGACTTGTTCTGGTGCGTTATCGATAGTGCGTGTTAACACCTGCCATGAAGTAATTGGCGTATCATCCACACGAATAATTTTATCCCCTGCTTGCATGCCCGCATTGGCTGCTGGTGAGTCAGGTAAGACTTTTTGGACCTCAGCAGGGATCTCGGGTAAGTCAGGAGTTAAGCCAAGACTCTCGATAAACTGGGGTTGCTGTTCATCAACTTTCCAGCCATCTAGAGCCAAGTTGTGAGTAGTCGTCTCACCCGCCGGATCCCGAGTCGTCATGGTGATGGGAGCATCCGTGCCCATGTAGGGCAACATCGCAAAACGCACATCTTGCCAAGAATGAACAGCTTTGCCCGCAACCTGTGTGATCACATCGCCCGCTTGTATGCCACCGCGGGCAGCAATAGAATTTGCTTCAACTTCTCCGACTATAGGCACCAACTGCGAGAACCCCATCGCGAAGATCAACCAATAAGCAACAATAGCAAAAATGAAATTAAACAATGGCCCTGCTATTACGACAGCGATTCGAGTCAATAGAGGCTTACGATTAAAAGCATAGGGTAGGTCTTCAGGCGCTACTTCGCCTTCACGCTCATCGACCATTTTGACGTAGCCACCAATAGGAAACAGAGCAATGCGGTATTCTGTGCCCTTTTTGCTTTGCCACTTAAACAGTGCCTTGCCAAACCCCACGGAGAAGCGCAACACCTTCACGCCCAACAAACGGGCGACAATGAAGTGGCCATATTCATGAAATGTGATCAAAATGGCTATCGCAACGATGAATGCCACAATTGACCAAAGCACTTCCGTCATAGACTTTAAATTCCTTATACACTGCCATAGCCAACGCTATGGCATCAAAAGCCCGCCAAAAACAACACGCCCAAAGCAAAGCCAGGCGCGGCAGCGGTTAAACTATCGACGCGGTCAAGCACGCCGCCGTGGCCCGGTAACAAAGAACCACTATCCTTCACATCTTGCATGCGTTTTAGCATGCTCTCAAATAAATCCCCCATGATGGACAACATCACAGTGAATAGAATTAATATGCCAACGAATGGCAGCTGGCCTAGCTGTAGTTGAGCCGCATAAATACATACTGCCGCCAGCACAAAGGCTGTCACTAAACCGCCAAACACCCCTTGTAGGGTTTTTTTGGGGCTTAACTTTTCGGCTAATTTTTGTTTCCCCCAACGACGCCCAGCAAAATAAGCCCCGCTGTCCGCTCCCCAAATAATTAATAGGAGTAACAGCACTAACGCAGGGCCTTGTGGCCGGTCGTGCAAGTAGTTCACTCCATACCACGCCGGCAGCAACATAACAAACCCCAGCAAATATTTAAGCCATTGGTTTTGCCGCCAAAAATCTGCGCCTTTGGGGTAAAGAATCATCCACCCCAAAGCGACCAACCACCATACCACAGATCCGCCCAAAATCCAGAGCGGTGCGGCATAATTTGTTGCAAATAATGCCAATAAGATAGCGAGGCAAAAACCGATTTTGTGCCACAAAGAAGAACAACCAATGAGATGCCCCCATTCCCAGGCAGCTAACAGAATAAAAAAGCCGGTGAATATTTTAAAACCAATAGACGGCAGGTAAAACAACGCGGCAATGACGATGGCAATCAGTATCAGCGCAGTGATAACGCGTTTTTTAAGCACAATGTTCTCCTAATTGCTCGTCAATATGACCGAAACGTCGGGTCTTTGTTGCAAACCATGCCAATGCTTCATCAAAACACTGTGCATCGAACTCGGGCCACATGATATCAGTAAAATACAGTTCTGAGTAACTTAATTGCCATAAGAGAAAGTTGCTGATCCGTTGTTCACCGCCGGTGCGAATAAATAAATCAGGCTCAGGCACATCTGCCGTTGATAAATGCCCTGCCAAATGGGCTGAGGTAATGGCTTGTGGTGCTAACTGGCCTTGTTGTACTTGCTGTGCCAGTCGTTGTGCAGCTTGGGTGATATCCCAGTGCCCGCCGTAGTTGGCCGCAATGAGCACCTGCAAACCGGTATTATTCTCCGTTAAACGCTCCGCAGCCATAATGCTTTTTTGTAATTTGTCATTGAATCCTGTCCGGTCACCGATGACGCGGACTTTGATATTATTTTTGTGGAGTTTTTTGACATCATGATTGAGCCCTGCTGAGAACAGGGTCATCAAATGATTCACTTCTTCTTCGGGCCGTTGCCAATTCTCACTACTGAAAGTAAATAGCGTTAGAACATCGATGCCAAGATTTGCGGCATGTTGGACAATTTTGCGTACCGTATCAACACCGGCTTTGTGACCTGCTGCCCGCGGCAGATGTCGGCGTTTAGCCCAACGACCATTGCCATCCATAATGATTGCCACATGTTTGGGACATTTAGCTTGCACGGTCGGTTTGGCTCCTGTACCTCATCACAAAGCCGCGGCCCACAAGGGGCCACGGAAAAAACAGTTAGATAGCCATTAAATCAGCTTCTTTGGCCTTCAACATCGTGTCGATTTCAGTGACGAACTTGTCTGTAATTTTTTGTATGCGCTCTTCACCACCGCGCTCATCATCTTCACTGATGTCTTTGCTCTTGAGTAGCTCTTTGATTTGAGTATTTGCATCACGACGGATATTACGCACGGCAACTTTGGCATTCTCACCTTCGGCGCGAACCACTTTGATCAAGTCTTTACGGCGCTCCTCAGTCAACGGTGGTAGCGGAACATGGATCACTTCCCCGTGACTGGCTGGGTTTAAGCCCAGATCAGAGGTCATAATAGCTTTTTCGACAGCGCCAACTGTGGATTTATCCCAAGGGGTTACTGCTAAAGTACGTGAGTCAACCACGGTAACATTGGCCACTTGGCTCAGCGGCGTATCCGTACCGTAATAAGACACTTTAACGCTGTCCAATAAGCTCGTATGCGCGCGTCCTGTTCGTAGTTTGTTGAGTTCATTATGCAAAGCCTCAACAGACTTTTGCATACGCGTTTCACTTTCACGGAAAATTTCATCTAACATAGGAATCTCTACTCTATTAATGTGCCTTCATCATGCCCCGTTATCACACTGTATAAGGAGCCGGGTTTGGCGATATTAAAGACGCGTAATGGCATACCTTGATCGCGACACAAACAAATAGCGGTCAAATCCATCACTTCTAAGCCTTGTTCAATCACTTGGTTATAAGTCAAACGTGGATAAAACTCGGCATCCGGATGTTTCACTGGATCAGCGGAGTATACGCCATCGACTTTAGTGGCTTTAAGCACTACATCAGCATCAATTTCGATACCGCGTAAACTGGCTGCTGAATCCGTAGTAAAAAATGGATTCCCAGTACCGGCGGAAAAAATCACGACATGGCCTTCTTCAAGACGGTGTACGGCTTTGCGACGGTCATAATGATCAACAATACCGCTCATGGGTATTGCTGACATGATCCAAGTAGGAATACCCGCTCGAACCAAGGCATCACGCATCGCTAAAGCATTCATCACAGTCGCTAGCATCCCCATGTGATCCCCGGTAACACGACCAAGGCCTGCGGTCGAGAGTGCTGCGCCACGGAATAAATTACCGCCGCCGATAACAACCCCCACTTGCACGCCAAGGCTAGTAACGGCTTTAATGCTTTCTGCAAAGCTATCAAGGACAGAAGGATCAATGCCAAACTGTCCTTCACCGATGAGGGCTTCGCCGCTCATCTTTAGTAGTACACGCCGATAAATCGGCTTTACGCTATCCGCTGCCATTATTCACTTCCACGTATTTGAGCCATAACCTCTTCAGCAAAGTTTTCTTCTTTTTTCTCGATCCCTTCGCCCACTTCAAACCGCACAAAACTCAACACTTCAGCACCCGCTTCTTGCAAGAGCTTATTGATGGTTGTATTGGGGTCTTTCACGAAGGGTTGGCCATGGAGACTGACTTCGTCCAAGAATTTTTTCAAGCGACCTTCAACCATTTTTTCGATAATTTCGGCAGGTTTGCCACTTTCAGCAGCTTGGGCAGAAAAAATTTCTTTTTCTTTTGCGACCAATTCAGCAGGCACTTGATCTTGGCTGACGACTACTGGACTGCTAGCAGCAATGTGCATAGCGATGTCTTTATTCAACTGACCATTGCCGCCTTTAACATTGACGATAACGCCGATACGAACGCCGTGACTATAAGCACCAACAGATTCTTCAGCTTCAATCAGTTCTAGACGACGGATATTGATGTTTTCGCCAATTTTGGCAATCAAGTCTTGACGAGTTTTTTCGATAGTTTCATCGCTGCCTGCGTTGTAAGCAAGCTCTAGCAAAGCGTCAATACTCGTTGCTTTTTCGGCTAATGCACGCTCAGCGACATGGTTCGCAAAATTCACAAAGTCATCGCCGCGGGCAACAAAGTCTGTTTCACAGTTAACTTCGAGAATTACAGCGCATTTATTGTCATCACTTACTTTATTGATGATGATACCTTCTGCGGTCGTACGGCCTTCTTTCTTCGCCGCTTTGGCAGCGCCGCGTTTACGCATTTCTTCGATGGCTTTTTCGATATCGCCATCGGTTTCAACTAAAAACTTTTTGCATTCCATCATGCCCGCGCCGGTGCGCTCTCTTAATTCTTTTACTAATGATGCAGTAATTGCCATTATTCATTTCCTCGTTTCATCGTAAGTTAAATGGCTGGGGTTGAACCCCAGCCGGTACTAGTAGATTATTCGCCTGCCGCAGCGTCACCGGCATCAGAGGCTGCTTTAGCTTTAGATTCAGCTTTGGCTTTAGGCTCAGCTTTAGCCTTAGGTTCAGCTTTAGCTTTAGGTTCAGCTTTGGCTTTGGGTTCAGCTTTAGCTTTAGGTTCAGCTTTAGCTTTAGGCTCTGCTTTAGCTTTGGGTTCAGCTTTGGCTTTAGGCTCTGCTTTCTCAACATCTGCTTTAGCTTTTTTGGCTGCTGGTTTTTTTGCCGCAGGCTTTTTCGCCGCTGGTTTTTTGGCTTCCGCTTCTTCTTCGATGCGAGTTTCAGTTGCGATGCTTTCTTTTGCTTCTAAGATCACATCTGCAGCCGCACCAGCATAAAGGTTAATGGCACGAATCGCGTCATCATTACCAGGAACAATATAGTCAATACCATCAGGGTTGTTATTAGTATCTACGATACCAACGACAGGAATACCTAAACGTTGTGCTTCTTTGACGGCAATTTTTTCGTTGCCTACATCGATAACGAACAACGCATCAGGCAAACCACCCATGTGTTTGATACCACCGATACTGCGTTCTAGCTTTTCGGTTTCGCGCATGAGGCTTAACGCTTCTTTCTTGATGAGCTTTTCGAAATAGCCATCTTCTTGCATTTTTTCGAGTTCTTTGAGGCGTTTGATAGATTGACGGACTGTTTTGTAGTTCGTCAACATCCCACCTAACCAACGGTGATTCACATAAGGCATGCCACAACGTTCCGCTTGCTCACGGATCACGTCTTGGGCTGCATATTTGGTACCGACGAATAAAACTTTGCCGCGATTGGCAGCCACTTTGCTGACCATATTCAAGGCATCTTTCAGCATGGGTAAGGTTTTTTCGAGATTAATGATACTAACTCGGTTACGGTTACCGAAGATATAATCTTCCATTTTGGGATTACGGTCACAGGTACGGTGGCCAAAGTGCACACCAGCTTCGAGGAGAGAACGCATACTAACGGTCATATAAACACCTTTCGTGTTATTGCCCAGCACGGACCACAGGGCCTACGCTGCTGAACAGGGTTAAACTTCCACATGCTCCATGACCCAACCCGAAGGCACCCTAGGCCATGTGTCAGCATGTGTGACTATTTTGGTACGAGGCTGTGCAGCCCTTACCGCCCAGAAAACCCCTAAAATTGGGGGATTTCTAGATTTGGAGGGCTTTATACCATAGATAGGAGGCTAATAGCAAGACATGCGCCGAATTTAGACGGCTTTCAACTTATATACCGTGGCCTTGCCTGTTCCGGACTTAGTGACGAGTCCTTGCTGAATCAAAGCCTGTAATTCACGCAGTGCGGTGTCATTGCTGATTGCCAAGTGCTGGGAAATTGCGAGGAATTTGCGACTCAAATGCGGCGCATTTGCGTCGCAAATTTACCGCAAAACCCGCAATCGCTCTAAACATACCCGCTTTAGAGTTATTTTTGACCTGCTATACCCTTCCCTTGCAACCACCAGCGCTTCACGTTATGTTCATCCAGCAGTGATACGTAGCCTTCACTGTAATGACTCAGTGACCCAGCGGTTAGGACGTATACCATGAAACGCTTGGATTTATTTGACCAAGAAGCCTTTCAACAACAATTAGGCCAATATCCGGCATTACCTGTGTTTAAACAGACGCTACAAGCCGGACAGAGCTTATTGGCAGAGGCATTTTTTGCCAAAGAGCCAGTACTGGAATTGGTCCAGCAACATACCTGGCTCATTGACCAATTGCTGATCCAGGCCTGGGAGTATTTCGACCTAGACAAAAAGCTTGATGCCTGTCTGATTGCCACCGGCGGTTACGGCCGTGGGGAATTACATCCCTACTCGGATATCGACTTGTTGATCCTGACCAAACAATCCCTCAGTGCCGCCGATGAACAGGCTTTGGCGGAATTTATGCGCTTGCTGTGGGATATGCGCCTACGGGTCGGGCACAGTGTGCGAGATTTAGCGGATACTCTACAAGCATGCCGCGAAGATAGCCTGATGATGACAAGTTTACTTGAAACACGATTGTTAGACGGTAATGAAGATTTGTATGCTGAGGCTCGTGAGGCACTACACCCCGATAAGCTCTGGGACGCCAAAAGCTTTTTTGAAGCCAAACTGCTGGAGCAAAAACAACGTTACGAAAAATACGGCGGCACCAGTTATAACCTTGAACCCAATATCAAAGAAGGCCCTGGTGGGCTGAGGGATATTCAAACCATTGCCTGGATTGCGAAACGGCATTTCCACTGTGATCACTTGCATGAATTGGTAGACCATGGTTTTTTGAGCAAAGGTGAATACCAAAACCTTCGTCAAGGACAGCATGTGTTATGGCGTATTCGATATGCCTTGCATTTACACACAAAACGCAGTGAAGAACGTTTGCTGTTTGATTACCAAAAAGTCTTAGCCGAGCAATTTGGTTATAACGACGATGAAAATGAATTAGCCATCGAACAATTCATGAAAGCTTACTACCGCACCGTGAAACGCCTTAACGAATTAAATGACATGTTGCTGCAATTCTTCCGCGAAGCTATTTTGCGAGAAGAATTAACCCCAGAAATTTTGCCATTGAATGACCGGTTTCAAATTTATAACGATTATATCGAGGTGACCCATACAGAAGTTTTCCATGACCACCCCAGTGCCCTATTGGAAGTCTTTTTGTTGATGTCACAACATCCCCACATTAAAGGCGTGCGCGCCGCTACTATCCGGTTAATTCGTCAAAACCGTCACTTAATTGACAAGCCTTTTCGCCTCGCTAAAGAGAATCAACAATTCTTCATGCAAATGCTACAATCTCCGGGTAATGTTTACCGTTGTTTGCAGCGCATGAATCGTTATGGGGTGCTAGGTAACTTCTTGCCGGCGTTTGCCAAGATTATTGGTTCCATGCAATATGATTTATTCCACGTCTATACTGTGGATCAGCACTTGCTGTTCGTGATTCAAAATATCTATCGTTTTACATTACCCGAGAGCGCTGATGAAGTACCTTTATGCGCTAAACTCATTCAGGAATATCCACGGCGAGAGATTTTGTACTTGGCCGCCCTGTTTCATGACATCGCTAAAGGTCAAGGGGGGGATCATTCAGAACTAGGTGCTGAGGAAGTTGAAAGTTTTTGTCATCGTAATCATATTAGCAAGGAAGATACCGCCTTATTACATTGGTTAGTAGAGAATCATTTGTTAATGTCTCTCACTGCACAACGCATGGATATTTATGATCCCGAAGTTATTGCTGAATTTGCCGCCAAAGTGGGCAACCCGTTGTATTTAAATAGTTTGTATTTGTTAACAGTCGCAGATATCCAAGCAACTAATCCAACATTGTGGAACAGTTGGAAGAATTCCTTGCTCGCTCAACTCTATAAATCCTGCGCAAAACTATTCGAGAAAGAATCCGCGCGCGTCGAGAAAGCCAAGCTAGTCAGTCTACGCCAAGAAGCTGCTATAGCGCGCCTCGAGGCCGATGAAATTGATCATAGCCCTATCACCACCCAATGGGTTCGCTGGGAATGGCATTATTTTTTACAAAACACCCCCAAAACCATCGCCTGGCATACCAAACAACTGCTAGCCTTCGACAATAAACCGATAGTCAGCATAAATCCTATCACAAAACACGGGGGCACTGAGGTTGTAGTATGTTTAGCAGACCAAGACTATGCCTTTGCTAATACCACAGCGCAGTTGAGCTTGTTGAATATGAATATTGTCGAAGCACAAATCGTGGCAACTCATACGGGCAGTATCCTCGAAACGTTTGTTATTATCGATGAACACGGCAAAAAGATCAGAGGTAAAGAACAAATTGATTTGATTGAAAAACGCTTACAATACAGCCTTGCCAGCGCTAATCCACCCTCTATTAGCCGCCGTCGGACATCCCGTCGTCTGCGACATTTTGCCTACCCAACGACGGTAAACTTTCGGGATGATGGTCGCCGTCAATGCACTATCATGGAGGTTATCAGCCCTGACCGTCCCGGGCTGCTAGCCCGTATCGGCATATCCCTAATGCAATGTGATATTCACCTACAAAATGCCAAAATTGCCACCATGGGCGAACGGGTTGAGGATGTGTTCTTTATCACGCGGCAAGAAGATAATGCTATGCTTACTGATGATGACAAAGAAAAACTCAGCAAAACCATCTGTGATTATTTGGATAACGCATGACAAAACCAAACATTTACATTGCTTATACCGGCGGCACCATTGGCATGCAACGCTCAGACATGGGGTATGTGCCTGCACCAGGCTCACTCACCCAGCAAATGCAAACCATGCAAGCACTGCAACATGACGACATGCCTGACTTTACGGTTCATGAATACGAACCCATCATTGACTCTGCGGACATGTCCCCTGCCAATTGGCAACAAATAGCTGATGACATTGCTGAGCATTATGATGACTACGATGGTTTCATTGTGTTACACGGCACAGACACCATGGCCTACAGTGCGTCGGCATTATCATTTATGTTGGAGAACTTAGCGAAACCCGTCGTGTTCACCGGCTCTCAGGTGCCTTTGATTGAAGCCCACACGGATGCCCGGGAAAATTTAATCGGCGCTCTATTATTTGCGTGCAAACCTGAACTTCATGAAGTCTGTGTGTTTTTTGATAATAAACTCTACCGCGGTAATCGTTGCCAAAAAACCAATGCCAACAGTTACCATGCCTTTGATTCGGTGAATTATCCCGCTATTGGCGAGGTAGCATTAGCCCTTAATCTTCGAGATGATTGCCAGTTTAGCAAGGTAAGCAAGCCCTTGTCAGTGCAAGCCATCAAGAATACCCAACTTGCTCATATTCGTTTGTTCCCAGGCTTAGACAGTCGAGTATTGAATAATATTCTTGACCAGCCCATCCAAGCTTTAGTGATGGAAACCTACGGCATTGGTAATGCGCCGGTTGTTAATCAATCATTAGTTGATATCCTTACTGCTGCCACGAACCGAGGTGTGGTGATTGTTAACACCAGTCAATGCGCGATAGCCAATGTCAACATGGACAGCTACCCCACCGGGCGCGCTTTAAAAGATATCGGCATAATCAGTGGCTTTGATATGACCGCAGAGTCCGCCATCACTAAACTACATTATTTATTCAGTAAATATGACAATATTGAAACTATCAAAACCCAGATGCAAACCAATCTGCGAGGAGAATTAACCCCATGAGTTTAAATGCCCAACTACACCATTTGATCCATAGCGATGAACTCATCATTGCCCCGGGAGCTTTTGATGGTTTGTCTGCCCGTCTGGTGGAGCAAGCCGGTTTTAATGCGATTTATGCCAGTGGCGGTGCCATCGCCCGCTCCTGTGGATTCCCAGATATTGGTTTAATCAGCTTTGCTGAGGTGTGTAGCCGTTTGCAACACATGGTGGAAGTGACAAATACCCCGATTATTGCCGATGCGGATACGGGTTTTGGCAATGTCATCAATGTCCAACGCACGGTGAAAACCTTTGAGCGTATTGGCGTGAGTGCCTTGCATCTTGAAGATCAAGTCTTCCCCAAGCGTTGCGGTCACTTAGACAATAAAACCTTAGTCAGCACAGACGAAATGGTCCAAAAAATCAAAGTCGCCAAAGATGCGCAACACGACCCCCACTTTACTGTCATAGCCCGCACTGACGCAATTGCGGTAGAAGGCTTTGAGCCAGCCCTTGAACGGGCGCAACACTACGTTGAGGCGGGTGCGGATATGATTTTTGTCGAAGCTCCGCAGTCAGAAGAGCATATTGAACTCATCGCAAAACACATCAAAGCACCCAAATTAATTAATATGTTTTACGGTGGCAAAACACCCTTAGTGCCAACGGATAAACTACAAGCCCTTGGCTATCGCGTGGTGATTATCCCCTCTGATTTACAACGGGCAGCAATTCATAGTATGCAAATGGCATTACAGGCAATTAAACAGCATGGTGACAGTGCCAGCGTTCAAGAGCAATTGGTAAGTTTTAACGAGCGCGAAGCTATCATTGATACGACACGCTATTTGAAGCTCGACAAATGACCGCTGTTCGGTTTGTAGTCAACTAGAACACTCTGTCGGCGAATAGGCAAATATCATACGTAAAGTTAATGTAAACACCTCACTGATTTCTGCCCCGCAAGCGGTGAAAGCTTGACTCAACTACCATAACTTGACAGCATTAAGAATCAACTCTTTAGAGTCTTCATATAAGGTGTACACAAGTTTATGTTGAAACGAACCATAACAATCATTGTGCTGCTCGCCATTTTGGCTGGCGCCGGCTACAGCATCAAACATTTCCTCTTTAGTGAACAAAAAGAAACCAAGCAAGGCCAAATGCCACCAACAGTTGTGCAAACCTTTACCGCACAACAGCAAAAATGGTTGGATCAAATCACCGCTACCGGTACCATGTCAGCCTTCAAGGGGATCATTGTTAAACCTGAAGTCTCTGGTCGCATTACCAAGATTTATTTTGAAGACGGCACCTATGTGAAGAAAGGGGATCCTCTGGTTCAAATTTACCCAGATATTCTGCAAGCTCAGTTGAAGCAAAATGAAGCAGCCCTTGAACTTGCCAAATTAGATTTTGAGCGTGGCGATGAGTTATACGCTAAACGAGTCATTTCTCGCCAGGAATATGACAATCTTTCCTCCACCCTGCAACAACGCCAAGCGGATGTTGAAGCCACCAAAGCTCAGCTTGAACAACACAACATCACTGCTGACTTCAGCGGTATGGTCGGGCTGCGACAAGTTAATTTAGGTGCCCACGTCAGTGCAGGTGAAGCTATCGTATCTTTACAAGAGCTTGACCCTATCCGGGTACAGTTTACTGTACCCGAGACATTTTTAAATGAATTAGCGTTGGGACAAGTCGTGGAAATAAGCCCTAGCTCTGAACCGAACAAAACATACAAAGGCATTGTTTATGCTTTTGATTCTGCCATCAATCCCAAAACTCGTTCACTCTCTGTGCGAGCCAAAGTGCCTAACCCTCAACATAAACTCTTACCCGGATTATTTGTTGATTTAACCTTGTATGCTGGCACGCCTCATGATGTAGTTGTCGTGCCACAAACAGCGATTGACTATAGCACCCAAGGTAATTCAGTCTATAAAGTTATTGATGGCAAAGCCCAAAAAGCCAATGTCAAAACAGGCCTGCGTCGCGGCAATTTAATTGAAGTCACTGATGGTCTCAAAGCCGGCGACTTAGTTGTCATTGCCGGTCAACTCAAGCTCACCAATGGTGCGCCAGTGATCTTGGCCAAAAGCCAACAACCTGGCAGCAGTGCCGCTGATGTTGACGAGGCATCTGATGCCGACAAGCAAGGCGACAATAGTGCCCCCAATGGCAAGGTCGATGCACAACAACAGGCCTCAACCCCGCCAGCATCAACGAATGGTGTCAACAAGCCTGATACCAACAACAATAATAACGGAAATTAAGGATAGAGGATGAATTTTACTGACGTCTTTATTCGCCGTCCGGTTTTTGCCAGCGCTTTAAGTCTACTTGTCCTCGTTATCGGGATTGTTGCCTTTGTGCAAATGCCTGTACGGCAATACCCCATGATCGAAACCAGTGTAGTGACTGTGACAACCTCCTACCCTGGTGCCAGTGCCGAGTTAATGTCTGGTTTTGTCTCGACACCATTAGAGAATGCCATTGGTAGTATTGATGGTATTGACTACATGACTTCTACCAACGTCCAAAACACCAGCCGCATTACCGTGAATTTGCAGTTGGGTTATCCTATTGAGACTGGGGTTACTGACGTTGGTAACCAAGTGTCTTCCGTGCGTTGGATGTTGCCAAAAGATATTCAAGATCCGGTTATCTCTAAACAAGACCCGAATGCCAGCCCCACAGTCTATATCGCTTTCAACAGTGATACCATGGGTGAAGAAGCGGTAACGGACTTTTTGCTGCGGGTCGTACAACCGCAATTACAGACCCTAGACGGTGTCTCTGAAGCAGAAATTCTCGGTGAACGTGAATATGCGATGCGGTTAAACCTTGATACTGAGCGGATGGCATCTCTTGGCATCACTCCCAATGATGTCATGACCGCACTCAAAACCCATAACCTACAAGCTGCCACTGGTAAACTTGAAGGCCGCTTCCAGGAATATAATATTACTGCCAATACTGATATGTCGACGGCAGACCAGTTCAATCGCATGGTCATTAAAACAGTCGATGGCCATATTGTGCGTTTGAGTGATATCGGCGAAGCCATTATGGGTGCTGAAAACTACAGCAGTTCAGCCATCATCAACGGCAAAAAAACCACCGTTGTAGGGATCATTCCCCAGTCCGATGCCAATCCTTTAGCGGTTTCTCAAGAAGTCGACAAAATCATGCCTCAGATACAGTCCCAGCTACCGGATGGCATCAAGGCTAACATTGTCTATGATACATCGCTATTTATTTCAGAATCGATTTCTGAGGTCTACGACACAATGATTGAAGCCTCAATCTTCGTGATGCTAGTGATCTTTTTATTCTTGGGATCTATTCGCTCAGTAATCATTCCCCTCATCACTATCCCGCTATCCATTATCGGTGTGTGTGGCATCATGTTGGCCCTGAACTACAGCATTAACACCATCACCTTGCTGGCATGGGTATTAGCTATCGGTCTAGTAGTAGATGACGCAATTGTTGTACTCGAAAATATTCACCGACACATGGAAGAAGGTCTCGGCCCAATACCCGCCTCAATTATAGGCGCGCGAGAAATTGGCTTTGCTGTGATTGCCATGACCATTACTTTAGCGGCCGTCTATGCACCTATCGGGTTCGTTGGTGGTTTAACGGGGATCTTATTCAGTGAGTTTGCCTTCACCCTAGCCGCATCGGTGATTGTGTCTGGTTTTGTGGCGTTAACGTTGTCCCCCATGATGTGCTCGCGCATCTTGACCTATGATCCCGAAGCAAAAGGCTTTGCCCATTACATTGATGTCGTATTCGAGAAAATTGTTCACGCTTACAAAAGTATCCTGGTGCCCGTGGTTAAGATGCGCTGGCTTGTGATTCTTGTCGCTCTAGGCCTGTATGTAACCTTATACTTTTTGTTTGTAACAACCACCAGTGAATTAGCACCTGTGGAAGACCAAGGGGTGGTACTAACCTATATTACCGGTCCCTCCTCTAGCAATATCAAATATACTGAACATTACACAGACATGATTAAACCTATCTTCGAGGATGTTCCTGAAAGGGACACTTACGGAATCATCAATGGCTTCCCGAATAATACTGCGAACTCTGCTATTTCGTTCTTGAACTTGATCCCATGGGGCGACCGTAAACGTTCCGCCATGCAAATCAGCCAAGACTTATTCCCTAAACTGTGGTCTATTCCTGGTTTGAAAGTCATTCCGATAACGCCGCCGCCATTACCTGCTGCTGGTAGCTTCTTCCCCTTACAGTTCGTGTTGAAGAGTGCCAAAGGTGGAGATCAAGCGGTCAAAGAATTAAACGCGGCGATGCAAGAGTTGATGAAAGCCGCCAACCAAAACCCGGGCTTCATGGGAATGGATACGGACATGAAACTTGACAAACCCCAAGTCCATGTCGAAATCGACCGCAACAAAGCCGGTGACTTAGGCATTTCAATCCAAGAAATTGCGAGTGCCTTAGGCATCATGTTCGGTACGCCCGAAGATGTGCAGTTCGCGCTTGAGGGCCGTGCCTATTACGTGATCCCAGAGCTTGATAAAAACTTTAACTACCTAGCGAACCCCAAAGATATTGATAATATCTATGTCCGCGCTCAAAGCGGTGATTTAGTCCCATTATCCAATATTGTCAAAGTCGAAGAACGCATTGAACCGCAGAGTTTGAATCACTTCCAACAGTTGACATCAGCTATGTTGAACGCCAACCTGGCGCCGGGTTATTCTTTGGGTGAGGCATTAAAGTTCTTGGAAGATTACACCAAACAACACTTCCCTGATTTGCAATTTGATACAGCAGGCCAAGCTCGGCAATTCATCGAAGCCCAAGGGGCGATGAATGCAGTATTAGTATTTGCCTTGATCATTATCTTCTTGGTGCTAGCCGCACAGTTTGAAAGTTATCGCGACCCGTTCATTGTACTGTTCGTTGTACCGTTAACGCTGTCAGGTGCATTACTGACGCTACGGATCTTTGGCGGCACCATGAATATCTATAGCCAGGTCGGTTTGACAACCCTGGTGGGTTTGATTGCCAAGCACGGTATTCTGATTGTGGAATTCGCGAATCAATTGCAAGAAAAAGGCATGAATAAGGTTGACGCAGCCATCGAATCTGCTGCCCTGCGACTACGTCCTATCTTAATGACCACCGGTGCAATGGTACTAGGGGCAGTTCCCCTTGCAATTGCCAGTGGTGCCGGCGCCAATGCCCGCCACCAAATTGGTTATGTCATTGTTGGTGGTATGACCATTGGTACTATTTTCTCATTGTTCGTCGTCCCCAGTGTTTATGCGGTATTTGCCAAAGTGAAAACTGTCGATGAAGAACTAGAGCAAGAAATTGCCGATGCAATCGAGCGAGCAAAGCATTTAGATGACGACCCACATCAGGCTTAATTTGAGGATAACGATGACTGAGTTACAAGATATTATCGAAACAGCCTTTGAAAATCGGCAAAGCATCACGCCGACAACGGTAGACAAAGAAGTTAAAAGCGCAGTCAGCGAGGCACTCGCCCTGTTGGATTCCGGCAAAGCCCGCATTTGTCAAAAGACGGGTGGCGAATGGCACGTGCATCAATGGCTCAAAAAAGCCGTTCTGTTATCTTTTCGTATTCACGATAATGACATCAACAATGCTGGCTTTACCCAGTTCTATGACAAAGTCCCTTTGAAATATGCTGACACTTCGGCTGAAGCATTCAAAACCAATGGCGTGCGCATCGTACCACCTGCTACGGTCCGTCACGGTGCGTATATTGCTCCCAACACCGTATTAATGCCCTCTTACGTGAATATTGGTGCCTATATCGATAGTGGCACCTTGGTTGACACCTGGGCGACGGTTGGCTCCTGTGCGCAAATAGGTAAGAACGTTCATATCTCAGGTGGTGCGGGTATTGGCGGTGTCTTGGAACCCTTACAAGCCAACCCTGTCATCATCGAAGATAATTGTTTTATTGGCGCACGCTCTGAAGTAGTCGAAGGGGTTATTGTCGAACAAGGTTCAGTTATCTCCATGGGCGTTTATTTGGGCCAAAGCACGCGTATTTATAACCGCGAAACCAAACAGGTCACCTATGGCCGCATTCCTGCAGGCTCAGTGGTGGTACCAGGGAATTTACCGTCCAAAGATGGTAGCTACAGTCTGTATTGTGCTGTCATCGTCAAACAAGTAGATGAAAAAACCCGTGCCAAGACCAGTATTAACGAATTACTGCGCAGTGTTGAGTAGCTTATGAGCGAGCTACTTGAATTATGCGAATCACTAATTAAAGTCCCTTCTATCACGCCCCATGATCATGGGGCACAAGATATTCTGTTAGAACAACTCATTCCCTTAGGTTTTAGCGTCGAAAAGATTACTTTTAACGGTGCCGATAATTTTTGGGCGCGCTTAGGCAATAGCGGCCCCCTCTTTGTATTTGCCGGTCATACCGATGTAGTAGCCACAGGCCCAGAAGTGGAGTGGCACACACCACCTTTTGAGCCCGTTGTTAAAGACGGTTTTCTCCATGGCCGCGGCGCGGCGGACATGAAAGGCTCACTCGCTGCCATGATTGTGGCAACCAAGCAGTTCCTTCAAGACAATAAATTATTTAATGGCTCTGTTGGGTTTTTGATAACGAGTGCTGAAGAAGGTCCCTCTCATGATGGGACACCGCAAGTACTGAAGTTCCTCGAACAATCCAAACAACAGATTGATTATTGTCTGGTGGGTGAACCCACAAGCCAAACAAAATTAGGCGATATGATTAAGAATGGCCGTCGCGGTTCATTGACCGGCAAGCTGACCATTCACGGTATTCAAGGCCATATTGCATACCCCCATTTGGCCGATAATCCCATTCACTGCGCCGTGCATGTCATGAGTGAGTTATGTCACAAAAAATGGTGTGACGGTAACCAAGACTTTCAGGCGACAAGTTTGCAATTCTCGAACTTTCACAGTGGTACTGGCGCCGGCAATGTTATTCCTGGCGAGACGGAGATTTTATTTAATTTCCGTTATTCTCCAGAAGTCACAGCTAACCAATTACAAACGATTGTTGAAGCTACTCTCGCCGAGCATGGCATTCAACACATCATCGAGTGGACCCATTTTGGCGAGCCCTACTATACGCCATCAGGCAAATTAGTAGAGGCGACAGTAGAAGCTATTCGAGCTATTTGTGGCTATGGCCCTGAGCTCTCCACCAGTGGTGGTACCTCTGATGGCCGTTATATTGCGACGACGGGCTGTGATGTTATCGAGCTAGGCCCCTCCAGCAAGACTATCCATCAAGTCAATGAATGTGTTAAAGTTGCCGATCTTGAGCAATTAGCCCAGCTTTATCAACGGATATTACAATCATTAATAGGACAAGCAGCATGAGCAAAATCAATGTTGGCATACTTTATGGTGGCCGCTCCGCCGAACATGAGATTTCATTAATATCAGCAAAGTCCGTCGTCCAAGCCCTGGACCGTGACCGTTATGATATTCATTTGATCGGTATCAGCAAAAACGGCAAGTGGTTTTTGCAGCCCCTACCAACACAAGAAGCACTTAGCAGACTGGATGCGCTTTCGATTATTACTGACCATGACAAGCAAGTGAATTTAGTCGCCAATGAACATTGGCATGAATTACTGCACGTCAATAACGACAACACAGCCATTGAGGTCGATGTATTTTTCCCCGTACTACACGGCCCGTTTGGCGAAGATGGTACCATACAAGGCTTGTTACGTATGGCCCGTGCGCCGTTCGTAGGTTCTGATGTATTGAGCACAGCGTTATGTATGGATAAAGACTACACCAAGCGCTTGCTCAAAGAACGGGGCTTGCCCACCTGTGATCATCTTTGCTTACATAGCCATAACTATAGCGAAGATATGCTAGACACGGTTATTGAGACTCTGGGCTTGCCATGTTTCGTGAAGCCCGCCAATCTCGGCTCATCTGTTGCTATCAACAAAGCCAAGACCAAGGCTGAACTTGCAGCGGCTATTCAGGAAGCCTTTGGCTTTGATCACAAGATTATTCTTGAGGCGTTCATCGATGGTCGTGAAATTGAGTGTGCTGTGCTCGGCAATGAATTGCCCAAAGCTTCTGTGCTAGGTGAAATTCTCACCCAGTTTGAATTCTATTCCTACGAAGCAAAATACGCAGACACAAGCCTCAAACTGGATATTCCTGCAGATGTACCTGCACAAACCAGCGAACGGATCCAAGAACTCGCGATTGCTGCCTTTGAAGCCCTCGATTGCCACGGCATGGCACGGGTGGATTTCTTTTTACAAAATGATGGTGCGATTTATATTAATGAAATCAATACCATTCCTGGCTTCACACCAGTGAGTATGTATCCCCTGCTTTGGCAAGCCAGCGGACTTGAATACCCGGCCCTCATCGACCAGCTGATTGAACTGGCATTAGAACGATTTGACCGACAGAGTAGTTTGCGATCGGAGTATTCACGGCGCTAGCCCTGTAGCACTGCGTGTTGTGTTGATTGATTCACACCATTGCTTGACATTTCATTGTCACTTCCCCTTTTCGTTTTCTCTTTGCGAGTTATATTCGATGTTGTGTGAAAATAAAACTCATTAGGTCCTGAAAAATAAGCTGTCGCTCTACGCTTTTGTTGACGAGCTTCACTGTCTGTAGAGGATACTGGCTTAATCTCAAGGTTGCTAATATTCACCGCTTCATCAACACGACGTTGCAGATCCTTTGCCATTGTCAATATAAAGCCTGGCGTTCTTATGCCAAAGGTAGGCGTGTATTCATTAACAATAATCGACGACACTGTACTGAAAGCTGCTCGCAATACATTAAACGCAAAATCAGAACAATTATTGAAGACTAATGAAAAACCGGTATCTGTTTCATTGAAACTATTCCAATATGCCAACACTTGCGCCTCACTGGGGGAAAAATCAACTCGCTTTGAGCCTTCTGCCTGCGATTCACTTGGTTGTGATACATTATCTTCTTGCGACAAAATAGAAATCACCTCCACGGGACGACCGTATAAAGCAATATCTTCTTCCAGGGTCTGCAAACAATAGGCTTTAAAATTGCTATCTGAATAGCTCATATAGAGCCGCTCGGTGAGGCCCGTGCACTCTATAGCAACATGTGGATACAAACCACGATCGAAATAATATATTTTTATCATTATAATTCAACAAGTTAGCCATGATTGATAGTCTTTTTATTCCCTCTCCCAAGCTCCTTTATGTGCAACAATAATACAATAGACTACCAAATACAAGCCCTTTGACAATCTCACAAAACTGGTTTAATCTGCCTGACCTTTAGGTTCTAGGGCCTAAATTCAGCGGAGAGGTGTCTGAGTGGTTGAAAGAGCACGCCTGGAAAGTGTGTATACGTTAATAGCGTATCGAGGGTTCAAATCCCTCCCTCTCCGCCATCTATACTAGAAAACTTAACGTCTAGCCTATCCTAAAATTACAACTATCTCCTTTGAAATGGCTCAGTGCCCTCTTCTAAAATATCAAGATACTGTCGGTAGACATAAACTTTATTCCGTACTTTGCCACTGATTTCTTCTAAGATACCAACTTCAACCATATTATTAAGGGCATCTCTTGCTGTTGGAAGAGAGACACTTAATGCAGATGCAACTCCCGAAACAGTGACTTGTGGGAGCATTTGTAAATATTCAAATACCTTAGCACAAGTGATTCTGGATCGACCCATTGTGTCAATTATCGCTAAATGATCATGAAACAATCCATTAATTTCTTGAATGGCTAATATAGCCTGTTTTGCGGTATCAAAAAGGCCATTAAGAAAAAATTCAAGCCAAACTTCCCAGGCACCATGCTCACGCACTTGTGTCAATAAATTATAATAAACTCTCCGATTTTGTTTGAGAAAAAGACTGATATATAAAATTGGTTCGTCAAGAATACCATCGACGCAAAAAAGCAAAATAATCAAAAGCCGTCCTAATCGACCATTTCCATCTAAAAACGGATGTATAGACTCAAATTGAACATGGGCAATCCCAGCTTTTATTATGGTAGGTAGTGAATTATCATGCAGAAACTGTTCGAGATTAGCCAGGCAGTCATCAAGCATATTAACCGGTGGGGGAACATACAGTGCATTTCCTGGTCTAGTACCTCCTATCCAATTTTGCGATCGCCTAAATTCCCCTGGCTGTTTTGTCATACCACGACCACCAGATAATAGTACCTGATGCACTTCTTTCAGCAAACGCAGAGATAGTGGAAATCCTCCCTCAATTCTCTCTAAGCCATGATGCAGCGCCTTAACGTAATTAGACACTTCGTTAACATCATCTAGGTTAATTTCTGGTTGTAAATGCTGCTCAAATAACATCAAATCTGAGAATGAGCTTTGTGTGCCTTCAATTTGACTTGAAAGTAAGGCCTCTTTTCTCACATACATGTAAAGAAACAAAGATTTGTTCGGAATTGCTTTCGTTAAACCACTCAACTCAGCTATAGCAAGTGTTGCTTTCTCAAGAAAGGGGTAAATTTTCTCCATTACAATGGGCGGATCAACTGGTAGCTCAGGGGGTACATGAGCCTTAAACGGCTCACCCGAAACTGTCTGAGTGATATATTTACCAATTCGACCTGTCATAGTTATATTTTCCTATACAATTCATTTAAGAAACTTTAATCATCTAAACTTTCTTTATGAATCCTTTAAGGAAAAGATAGTGCATTTACCTTTCTTTATCAAGAGGTAAACAAAAATTATCATGCCAGCAAAACATATCTTGTTTATTTATTGAACTAACCTTAGTGCCTCATATTCACTCACCTTCCCTCTCATTTTTTAGCCAAAAAATAATCGTTATGTCCTAAAAGTGGCGAAAATCGTGACTTATAGGACATAATATATCTTGGATATAAAGCACTTGGTATGTCCTTAAGGTTACAAATACTGTAACTCTAAGGACATATCCATCTTAGCCTACTAACAGCGCTCCTTGCCCCTCGCCGCCAAACCCGCTACCATGCCAGCATTATCTTCGGGGTTGGGTGAAATTCCCTACCGGCGGTGAAAGTCCGCGAGCGCGTGAGCGCAGATCTGGTGCAATTCCAGAACCGACGGTACAGTCCGGATGGTAGAAGGTAAGCATTTTCCATTGCCAGTCGTAGCCTTTGGTCTAGGACTTGTCTGCTATTGATCCCCGAAAAGTAGTTAACCGAAATGAGCAGTACGATGTTATCGACAAATGCTGAATACTACATGGGGATGGCCCTTAAGCTTGCTGAACTCGGCCGTTTCACTACCCAGCCAAACCCGATGGTGGGTTGTGTTATCGTTAAGGACGAGACAGTGGTTGGCACGGGTTTTCATATCCGCGCAGGTGAACCTCATGCCGAAATCCACGCGCTCAACATGGCAGGCAGCAATGCTAAAGGCGCTGATGTCTATGTCACCCTCGAGCCTTGCACCCATCACGGTCGTACTGGCCCTTGTTGTGATGCTTTGATGGCTGCGGGCATTAAATCCGTAATTATTGCTACGCATGATCCCAACCCTGTCATCACCAGCAAAGGGGAGATTGAATTATCAAAAGCCGGTATCGATATTTACTACAATGTATTACGTCAACAGGCTTTAGATATAAACCGCTTTTACTTCCACCGCTTTAATGACGCTGATAAACCTTATGTCATTGCTAAATGGGCCATGACTAATGATGGTTTATTAACACGACCAAACTCACCCTATATAACCGGAGAACTTGCCCGCGAACATATCCATCAACTGCGCCAACTTGCGGATGCTATTCTTGTGGGTGCCAATACCATTCGTCATGATAATCCACAGCTCACTAATCGACTTAAACATATTCCTGACGAATTACGCCGACAACCAAAACGAATCATCTTGTCCAGTGATGCAAGTTTCAAAACAAATGCACGGGTTTTTAACGGTGAATACCAACAGTTAACGCAAGTTATCAGTCCTAGCGACAACCCTGATTTTTTGACACAACTCAAAAACAATAACATTAACACCCTGATTGTTGAAGGCGGTGGCATCACATTGGATTATTTCTTCGAGCAGGGCTGGGTGGATGAAATCCATGTCTATATTGCTGACTGTCAAACTAACAGCGTAGACGCCATCCGCCAAGCAGCATTTATTCAAGATAAGCATCAATTTACGATGAAAGAAACTCAACAATTAGGGCCTGATACGTTTATCCGCGCCCGAATAATTCAAACAGGAGATACGTGATGTTCACTGGTATTGTAGAAGCCATCGGCACTGTAATCGATGTACAACCAAACCATGAAAACATGACCGTAACATTGCGTCACAACCTCAACATCGACAATATCAAAATTGGCGACAGCATTGCGGTAAATGGCGTGTGCTTGACTATCATCGCATTTGATCACCATCAATTACAGGCCGATGTTATGCCGGAAACCATGGGCTGCACCAACCTCGGTGGATTGAAGCCCGGTGTCGAAGTCAATCTAGAAAAATCCCTGTTAGCCAACAGTCCCATTGGCGGACACTTCGTCCAAGGTCATGTGGATGAAACCGTTGCGGTGTTAGCTATCAATACTGACAATGAAATCCGGCTGCGCATTGCCCTGCCCCAACAATATCGAGAATGTATTGTCCATAAAGGCTATGTCGCCATCGATGGCATGAGTTTAACGGTTGCTGCGTGCACGAATGAGTACTTTGAAATTGCGCTGATCCCACACACTCTAGCCAATACCATTGCCCAGCACTATCAACCAGGCACCCTTATCAATCTCGAAGTCGATATTCTTGCTAAATATATTCAAAACAAAAAATCTGGAGAATTTTCCTGTGTCTAATATTGAAATTGCAATCGCCCAGTTACAAGCCGGCAATATGATCATAGTCACCGATGATCAAAACCGTGAAAATGAAGGCGACTTAGTCTTTGCCGCTAGTCTTACCACGCCTGAATTAATTAACTTCATGTGTATTCACGGCCGTGGTTTGATTTGCTTGAGTATCACCGAAGCCCGCGCACAACAACTGGGGCTTACGTTACAAACTCGCCCCAATGACACCGCCCACCACGGCACTGCCTTTACCGAGAGTATTGATGCGCGCTTTGGTATTACCACAGGTATCAGTGCCGCTGACCGTGCGCAAACCATTATTGCCGCGACAAACGCTAACGCCTGCCCTACTGATGTGGTAGTTCCCGGTCATATTTTCCCGTTAATTGCTAACCCTGGTGGCGTCCATGCGCGACGGGGGCATACCGAAGCGTCTATTGATCTAATGAAACTCGCAGAGCTTGAGCCCAGTGCCGTGATTTGTGAAATCATGGCGGATGACGGCACCATGTTGCGGGGCAATGACTTACAGGCATTTGCCAAACTGCATGACTTACCCATCATCACGATGGATGATATCACTGGAGCCATCGATAAGCCTGTCGCCGCAAACGCAATACCCTCTTGTCACATTGCCAGTGAAGCCACGTTACACACGAAACACGGTCCCTTCACGATAATGAGTTTCTTTGGCCCTGATTGCACAACCGAGAATTTAGCGTTAATCAAAGGGGATATCACCACGGCAGCGAACCCGCTGATACGCATGCACTCGGCTTGTGTAACCGGGGAAGTGTTTCACTCCCAACATTGTGATTGCGATAGTCAATTAGATTATGCCATGGCCGCAATTGCCAAAGAAGCAACTGGCATTGTTGTCTATCTGCCTCAAGAAGGCCGTGGCATTGGTATTACCAATAAGATTCGCGCCTACCAACAACAGGCACAAGGATTAGACACCGTTGATGCTAACCTTGCATTAGACTTACCCATTGATTGTCGTGATTACCGCGCCGCCATTGCATTCTTGCGCCATCACGGTATTACTGATTGCCGACTGCTAACCAACAATCCCACCAAACTCACAGCCCTGCAATCGGCACTGCCCGGCACTGTGACGCGCGTGACGATAGATATGAGCAAACAAGTCAGCTGCGACCATTATTTAACAACCAAAAAATCCAAACTCAACCACTTACTCGAAGAGGCCTAAGTATGAAAAAGATAATTATTGTCACCAGTCAATTTAACACTGAAATCACCGACAAATTAACCGAGGGCGCAAAAGACTATTTTGCCGAACATCCCCAAGCTGATTACAGCCTACATTACTTCACTGTACCCGGTGCGGTTGAATTACCCTTGTTCGCGAAACGCTGTGCAGCCAAAAAAGATGTGGCGGCAGTGATTTGCTTAGGGGCGGTCATTTATGGTGAGACCGATCACTATGATTACGTCTGCCAACAAGTTAGTTTTGGTTGCCAACAAGCCGCCCTTGATACCGACACCCCTGTGATGTTTGGCGTTTTAACCACTCAAACTGCCGATCTGGCCCGTGAACGTACTGGCGGCGCCAAGGGCAATAAAGGCTATTACAGCGCCAAAGCTTGTATGGATTTACTGCGAGAATATGAGGCGTTGGCAGAGGTATAGCCAGCAAGAACAATAGTTAGACAAACTCTATAATAGCTACTATAATAACTCTTATCAACGATTTTAACCGATAAGGGCTATTATAGTGGCTATTAAATTACTAACTCCTAGTGATATTACGACGATGGTGGCTAACCAAGCCCGTAGCCGCCGGCTAGCCCTCAATCTTACCCAAAAAACCCTTGCCCAACGTTCCGGTGTCAGCCTCGCTGTAATCAAACAATTTGAACACACAGGTAAAATTGCATTTCACTCACTACTGAAACTAGCCTTGGTTCTTGATTGCTTAGATGATTTCGAGGCATTATTCACCCAACCCCACACAGAGAAAGTCATCAGCCTAGATGATCTACTCAATGAATCCACCCGCCAGCGAGGTCGCGAATGACATTTGAACCCATATCCATAATCCATGTCGCACTGCATTTTGATGACTCCCCTATCCCCGTTGGGAGGCTTGCATTGCATCAACGTGAGATAGTCTTTGAATATACTCCCGACTTCATTAAATCTGGGCTTGAAATCTCGCCATTTAAATTACCCTTAAAGGCAGGCACCCAGCGTTGTGACGACCACTTATTTGAAGGTTTATTCGGTGTCTTTAATGATAGCTTGCCCGATGGTTGGGGACGCTTATTGCTGGATCGCAAATTACGCCAACTTGGCATCAATCCAGGAAACTTATCGCCCCTCGATAGATTACGGTATGTCGGATATCATGGCATGGGGGCGTTAGTGTTTGAACCTGAAATTAGTGTTGGTGAACAACCGACATTTAAGCACCTCGATGATATTGCTGATGAAGTTTATGCCGTTAGCGAAGATGATGATGCTGAATTTGTTGATGAATTACTGGCAATGAATGGTTCTTCTGCAGGTGCAAGACCTAAGATTGTTGTGCGCCTGGATGAATCTGACTGGCTTATCAAGTTTCGCTCGGCCATCGATACAAATGACATCGGCGCCATAGAATATGCTTATCACTTAATGGCTGACAAAGCTGGCCTTATTGTCCCCGAGGCTAAATTATTCCCTTCAAAAAAATGCCCCGGGTACTTTGGCGTAAAACGTTTTGACAGACATGCAGGCCAGCGCACCCATATGCATACGTTAAGTGGACTTCTGCATGCCGATCATCGCATCCCTAGTCTTGATTACAAAACTATTCTTAAGGCAACAAGCCTTCTCAGCAAAAATACCGGTGAAACTGAGAAACAATTTCGTGCTGCAGTCTTCAATGTATTGAGCCACAATCGAGACGACCATGCCAAGAACTTCTCATTCTTGATGAATAATAAGGGCCAATGGTCAGTGTCCCCCGCCTATGATCTAACCTTTTCGTCAGGTCCTATTGGTGAGCATTGCACGATGGTCATGGGGGAAGGCAAACACCCAACTCATCAACATCTGATTGATCTGGCGAATACCGTTGACATCGACTCTGACACTGCCAGTGATATTATTCAAGAAGTGCAGCATGCCGTATCACTTTGGCCTGAGTTTGCGAATGAAGCTGGGGTGAGCAAAACATCGTTGCAGATGGTGGAAAAGACGCTAAAAGAAGTTCAAAAATCTACCAGAATCTAATGGACTACTAAGCAAAAACCACTTTTTCTGCCTTTTTATTTTACAATAATCCAAAAGTACCTGTAATATTACATCAATAGCAACGAATATATCAGGTACTTTATACATCGACGAGCACGCCATATCCAGCAAATTTTGCAGAAAAAAGCCCGGATCTTCCCTGTTTTGGGGGTTTTAGGACCACGCCAGGTAGGTAAAAGTACCTTTTTGATGAACCAGTGGTGTGATGAGCTTGATGCCAAATACATCACTTTTGATGATTTTAGTACTGTGAATCGTGCCAAGAATGCCCCTGAACAGCTGCTTTTGGGAGAAAGCGATGATCAAAAGCGACATCTAATCATCGATGAAGCACAAAAGATCCCCCATATCTTTGACTCTATCAAAGCGATTATCGACCGCAATCGCTGTGTTGGTGCATTTACCCTATCAGGATCAACAGAGTTTTCATCCAAATCCGGTGTACGTGAATCCTTGGCCGGGCGCATGGGAATAACCCGACTATATCCAATGACGTTGCGTGAAATTAGCGGCCTTGATTTTGCCTCCCCTTGGGTTTCATCGCAACTAACTGATGGTAATGGCATCAAAGCAAAAACTGTCGAAACCTGGCTAGAATGCGGCGGCATGCCTGTGTTTTGTTCTCTCAGTGATATGGATGAACGCCATGCCATCATCAATAGTTGGTTAGAAGCTATTTGTTACCGTGATATTAAACAATTAAAAGATGCCGATTATGACAGTGACTTAGCCTATAACATCTTGAAGACCTTTGCATCTAAGCCACTGATTCCTCTCGCCAAACTTGCCTCTGATTTAAGCACTACTACAGTCACCCTCAAGAAACATATAGAAGCACTCGAAGAATTATTCTTGATTTATAAAATCCCGTCTTTTGACAATCCTAATGCTCTCAGTATGTATAGAGTCTTCGACGCTGGAGTTTTAAACTGTTTATTGAGTGGTAATCAAACAATCTTTTCTCGTACAGATTGTTTGAATAGCTTACTCATCAATGAAATTTACGCACAGTATGAATACTCCGGTAAGCAAAAACCACAACTTCATTATTATCGTACTCGTGGTGGTGCTGAAATTGATTTAGTGCTCAAAACTAATGATAGACTCATCGGTATTGAGTGCGTTGTCAATGCCAATATTGACACCTACAAACAACGAGGCATGAGAAGTTTTCTTAAGAATCACCCTGAAGCCACAGGCTATTTCATTGCCCCGGTGTCAGACATCTATAAAATTGACAAGAACATCGTTGTGATCCCGTGGAATTTTATTGGCTAACCACAAAATCATAATACGTCTTCGGATGCGGCTCATTACGCAACGTGTAGTGCCACCATTCTTTGCGATAAGGCACAAAACCATATTTCACCATCGTATTACGCAACAACGCCCGACGTTGTTGTTGCGCTTTTGTTACTAAGCGTGACTTGCCATAAGAAACTGGATTAAACAAATCAAAACTCGACCCCATATCCACCGTATTATCATTTAAGAACGGTATACTCTCACCATTAGTTAATTCCCGTTGCGATATTTTGACAGCACCGACAGACTCCCCCAAAGGAATGATTGTCAAATCGAACGTACTTCCTCGGGAGTGACCAGAACGTTGGGCCACATAGCCCAGTTTAAATACGTCTTTCTTATTCACGGTCGGATAGTATTTTGCTTTAGCCTTAGTATCTGCCGCATTACGGCTCCAACGGATAAACGCATTTACCGCCTGTTGTGGACGATAAGCATCATAGACAACCAGTTGATAGCCTTGACGACGCAAGTCTGCATTGACTTTTGTGAGAGCCTTCGCTGCAGCACGGGTGCTTACAATCTCACGACTTTGATAACCCGGCACAGGTCGTCCAGTGAAGTTCTCATACGTATAGTAACGGGTACTTTGGATGATAGTGGGATCCATATCACTCAGATAAACGAAATCTTCGGGGAGTAGTGGCTTTGCCACCCCCATCAGACAAACAAACAATAGTGAGATGAATAAAACGAGCTGATAGCGTAACATCTTAATCTCCATAAATGCGGGCTACGTTGAAAAATTGAAGGCACTAAAGTAAACCACAAATCCTCAGGAAAATCATTCTGAAGAACTGGTTGACTTTAATACAGCTCCCTTGCTAGTATGCGCTCCAATTATAACTATGTGTAGACAACCACTCTTAATTATCACGATTCAGGAAAAAATTATGCATTCAAATCCAACTCCTTTCCTTTACCAAAGTTCTGCGACGACTGAGCAAAAACTACAATGCGACTCAACTGCGTTTATTTCCTATGCACATGGTGATGCCAGACAAATAGCAAGCGATATCTACAGCTTATTAGTCACTAACTTGAGTATAATAAGTGCCTACCCCGACCAGAAATATAAAACACGCTTTACCCCTTTTTACGATACAGTCTTTATGTCTGACCATAAGTTAGAAAATATCAAGATGATGAAGCAAGCCATCGATAGCAGTGGTATTTTTATTTTCATTGTATCTCAAGCATCGATAATGAATTACTGGACACAAGTCGAGCTCGTTCGAGCTGTTGCGGCCCAAAAGCAAAACTCTGATCTATTGATCCTCCCTATTTACACAAATATTGCCAAGGATAGTTTAGAAAACCAATTGAGTAACATCAGCGCTGCGTGCTATGACGGAACCGAAGGCGCGAAACATGCAGAACACCTTGACTATGATGTTGTCAAGAATGCCTTGCAGCATATTGTTAACCAACAAAACCACCTAGAGCATCCTAGGCAAGGTAACGATGCTGGTACCATTAACAATTTTCAAATCCAATTATCGCAAATAGTTGCTTCCCAAACATTTTTTCTTGAACCATTTTATTCTAGCCTAGTGTATTTTGGGGTTATTGATCCAGACAACACCTCAACCAATATAAAAACCATGGCCGCTAACAACCAACAAATTGAAGCCATGATTTCATTCCTGACATCAAAAGAATTCTTCCTGTCTGAGCTCAAAGAACTCTGGCTCAGTAATACACTCCAACAAGCTATTGAACTCTTAAAAAAATATACTGAAAATTATGACATTGATCGATGGAGTGTTAGTTGGGCTAAAGCCTCTTTAGCCGAAGATAATGTTGCACCGGCTGCAGCGTACTTTAGCCGCATCCGTAAACTCATCAAAGAGTGGGTGAAAGCCGTCACCATAGCAGTTACTAAGAGAGTAGGAACTGACCCATTATTTTCCCAACAGGCAGATATGAAGTGGTTTGCTGATCATGTTCGCCAATGTTTGGAATTTGTCTTGCCTATGGATAGAGCTAATGCCCTGTGCACATTACCTGCTATCGATACTGAAATAGTCGACAATGACAAATCATACTTCCGCAGGCACTATGAGAAACGCGGTAAAGACTGGATTTCAGCAGAACAGCGTAACATGTTGCACGCGGATGAAAGTCATGACGAACTAAAAGAATTTTTTTCAAAATTAGTCAGTCCGGATGCCAGAGCACCGATGGGCAGCAAACTTATTTTAGCGATTGAATTGTTTGAGCTCGTTCAGCTACACAGATACATTGAACCAACGTTATTAGATTGTACAGATACCAAAAATCAACAACTTGCTGGGTTAATTAAACAGCATAAAGCATTAAGCGATGTTGCAGACGCTGATATTGAAGTACATCCAGACGAGCCCCTCACAGCGCCCACTGAAACCGCCTCTTCTAATCCAAGCGCCACCAAGTCATGCCCTAATAACGACTGGGCAAGAAAATTTCCATCTAACTGGGCTCTTAGAGATGTAGCGGCTGCTATTTTCCGACCCAAATACGACCCAGAAACAAAAAGCTCGTCCTCGAGCCCAAAGCCGTCATAGCATTTCACTTATGGGGGGATTCCGTGTAGAATCATCCCCTCGTTTGTCGAAGTGACTAAAAACTTCTCAGGCGCATTATGGGAACCACTGGTCCCCTCGCAACGATAAGCCGCGAACCCCGCCAGGTCCGGAAGGAAGCAACGGTAGTGGTGGACTCGTGTGCCGGGGTGTGGCTAGTGGGACCCTCCAAAGCTCTACTATCTCCCCTAACCCTTTGATTTTCTTGATAACAACAGCCAAAGCCGTTAATATTTGACCAACTATAAATTTTATGACATGCTGCCGCCCAACGATACTAACAATTATACGGGGGCCCTATGTACGTTGTCTCTAAAGAACAAGCAAATAGCTCTTTATTATTTCACGCGGCCGAAGAAGGAAATCTCTCTGAGGTTCAGCGCCTACTTGAGCTTGATAACAGTGAAATAGATCTCAATATTACCGACGAAGATGGTAGAACACCGCTCTACTTCGCTGCTCAAAATGGCCACATTGAAGTCGTCAAAGCATTGCTTGAAAAAAGTGCTAACGTGGATGCACGTCGCAATACTGGCTCCACACCACTCTTCATCGCCGCTCAAAATGGCCACATTGAAGTCGTCAAGATATTACTTGAAAACAAGGCTAACGTGGATGCGTCTCGCAAGGATAGCGCCACACCACTCTGCATCGCTGCTCATCAAGGCCACACTGAGGTCGTCAAGGTATTGCTTCAAAAAGGTGCTAACGTGGATGCACGTCGCAATACTGGCGAAACACCGCTCTACTTCGCTGCTCAAAAAGGCCACATTGCAGTCGTCACAGCATTGCTTGAAAAAAGTGCTAACGTGGATGCACGTCGCAATACTGGCGAAACACCGCTCTACGTCGCTGCTCAAAATGGCCACACTGAGGTCGTCATAGCATTGCTTAGTTACAATGCTAACGTGGATGCGTCTCGCAATGCTGGCGCCACACCACTCTACATCGCCGCTCAAAAAGGCCACATTGCAGTCGTCACAGCATTGCTTGAAAAAAGTGCTAACGTGGATGCACGTCGCGACGATGACGCCACACCGCTCTTCATTGCTGCTCATAATGGCCACACTAAGATCGTCGAAGCATTGCTTAATCGCGGCGCAAAGGTAGATACGCTTCGCTACCCTCGCCACAATGGCGGCGGACCACTCTACATCGCCGCTCATCAAGGCCACACTGAGGTCGCTATTACTCTCATTAGTGCCGGTGCAAAATTAACGGATAAGATACTGTCATTTGAGCAAGATCGCCAATCACTCTTACAGCGTGTTGTTGATAAACTACTTGAAGCACAAGCACCTGATACCATAGCTTCTGCAACCGCTATAACCTGTTACGCTGCTATAAAAAAACATTTATCCCAGAGTAAGCTACGCAATACCTTCAACAGCACATTCGCTGAGTTAGAGGAAACTCTCAAAAACCGGCTACAGCAGTCTCTGACCACTCTCAATGAGAACCTTGTCACTTGCTTTCAAGCTGACAACAACGATGGACCAGAAACAGTCATGAAACAATATTCTGAGCTACTTGATACTTGCAAAGAACACGATGCTGAACTGTTTAAAATTGCTATCGAAACGATTGGTAATATCGGCAGAGAAACTGAAAAGTTTTCTCTCATCCTAGAAAAAGGCAAATTCTCTCCATTAGCGCGGAGCATAGGCAGAGAGGCGACCGCACACTTAGTTACCCAGGCAGATGAATCAGGTCAAACGCCATTAAGTTCTATCTTAGAAAATAAAGACGCCGAAGCATTAAACATCCTCTTCACCAATGGCACCATCCCCTGCTTGATTGAAACCGATTACAATAAAGTTGTTTTTAACGGGCAGATTGGCTCTGGTACTGAAATTATCGTCAGCCTTCAAAGCTATCCATTGGATAACGAGGACAAAAAAGATTTTTATGAGCAACAGCGTGACGTTTATATCAAAGAAACCCTGCTACCTCGATTAGTTGAAGCAACTGAATTCGACGAAACAAATTTCGCCTGGTTCAAACGCCATAGAGCTTTCCTAGTAAATTGTTTGCTAGAGAAATACACACATAATAAAGACGTTCTGGCAAAAGCACTCGACCCTACGACACCGTTGGGTCAGGCCATTAACCCTGAACCGTCAACATCACTATTTTCTTGGATGCAGACTTCCCCTGAAACCCCAGAGTGGGTTAAGAGAATTAAAGAGGCTCATTACGAACTTGAAAATCCTTCTTCTTGTACGTCAGACGCAGATGGTAAATATGTCCCCACACTGTAGGACACATCACGGAGTTTAACCTCCGGGGCTTTCCCAACTCCACCAAATCATACGTAACTGGCTGTTTTCAATGATAAATTAGCTGTCGCCCCCATCTCGACCGACATTTTTCATTTGTAGATTGTTGCACTTTTCGCTTCATTTTGAACATGTTGATTGTTTTACGATTTACTACTAATTTTATTAGCCCTTTTATGGATTAAATACAACAATCTGTTGAATTTGTTGCAAGTTAAGGCTAATCTTATTAGTAGTTAATCAACTATGAGTCAACAGATAATGGGTTTTGAAGCTTTTTTCAATGAACATCCCCTTTTTCACCATGCTGAGCTAGTGGAATATTTGAAAAATCAGGGTAACTACAATCAAAATACGCTTAAGGCAACCTTGCAGTACCATATAGCAAAGCAACACTTAGGGCGGATCCGGCGAGGCTACTATCTTGTAACAAGCCGCTACGCTCCGGGTATTCAAATAGAAAATGACCATCTACTTATCGCAGGTTATATGGCACCTGATGCCATTCTCAGTTATCACACCGCGATGGAATTTCATGCCCTGGCCTACTCGGTAAGCGCTACCGTGTATTTCAATTCAGCTGAAAAAATTGGCCAACTTATTTGTGAGTATGGACAATACCAGCAGATATCACACCCAACTGGATTGCAACCTGATAAATTATTTCTTGAAACGAAACTGCACGACCGATTAGGAATGGATATTCACGTGACGTCAATCGAAAGAACGCTCGTAGATTGTCTACAGCGTCCTGAACTTGCTGGTGGTTGGGAAGAAATATGGCGATCATTTGAATCCATAAATTACCTCGATATCCCGCGACTTATTGACTATGCTTTACAGTTAGAGAATGCAACCACTGTCGCAAAACTAGGATTTTTCCTTGAACAACATCAACGGCAATTTTCTGTGCCTGAAGATGCACTTGAACAGTTAGCGTCTCATCGACCTAAATCACGACACTATATGGATAAAAACTATCAAGGACCGATAAAAAATATGAAACGGTGGAACTTAATCGTCCCCGTCAATATAATCGATAAACTATGGGAAGAACCAAACAATGATAGTATCTAAAGAACGCTTACTCAAAGAAAAAAAAGCCTCAGGATATCGACAAGAAATCATCGAAAAAGTCGCTTGGTTAATTGAGGTGCTGAATGCCATTGCGGATGACAGCTATTTGTCGTCACGGCTTGCTCTTAAGGGTGGAACGGCACTCAACCTATTTTATTTTGATTTACCGCGCTTGTCAGTTGATGCTGACTTCAACTATGTAGGCTCAGTTGACCGTAGCGTAATGTTAGAAGAACGACGCGATATTGAAAAAAGAATTATTGGTTTATTTGAGCGCATGGGACTCACATTAATTCGCCATCCAACCAAGCATGCAGGTGGAAAAATGACATGGCGCTACCCTAGTACTTTTGGTAATCAAGGCAATATAGAAGTTGATCTCAACTTTATGTACCGAATTCCATTACTCCCCGTTAAATTTAAAAACAGTATCACTGTGACCGGGAAGCAAGTTAACAATCTACAAATTCTCGACATTCATGAATTAGCAGCGGGGAAGTTGACTGCGTTACTCGATCGTCAAGCAGGTCGTGATATTTTCGATGCGAATGAGTTATTTCAACATTCTGCGTTAGACAAGAATAAACTCCGTGTTCTTTTTGTGTTATACGCAGCAATGTCGACGAAAAAAGACCTCGAAAATGCAACGATCGATGATGTTACTGTTAATCATGATGACCTCAAAAATAAACTAGTACCAGTCATGAGAAATGATTTTGCGGCTGGATTCCCTTCGATAGAGTCTTGGACATCAACAATTATCGACAATGTTCGCCGTGGTTTTGAAGACTTATTGCCCTTTAGTTCGGCAGAGAAAGCATTTATTCAGTCTGTGAAAAGTGGCACCGGCATAAATCCTGAATTATTCATCACCGGCACAGATTTAGTTGATGTTGATGCCATCAAAAAGCATCCAGCACTATTGTGGTCAGGAATGAGAACCAGAAAATAGCCACTATAGGTCCGACAACTAGCCTAATCACTACCCCCACAACAATCATGGTGATCTCCTGTGCCGGGGTGTGGTAAATATGTCCCCACACTGTAGGACACATCACGGAGTTTAACATCCGGGGCTTTCCTCTCCCGCCTTCCAACTCGCTCCCAGGCGCGGTAAACTAGCCTCAATCAAACAATACCCAGGGATTGTCGATGTCTTATCAAGTTTTGGCCAGAAAATGGCGGCCGACGACGTTTGCGGAAGTAGTCGGTCAACAACATGTCTTACAAGCCTTGAGCAATGCGCTGGATAATCAGCGTTTGCACCATGCATTCTTGTTCACCGGCACCCGTGGGGTGGGCAAAACCACCATTGCGCGGATTTTAGCCAAGTGTCTTAATTGTGAAAAAGGCGTCAGCTCCACTCCCTGTGGTGAATGCAGTAGCTGTCTTGAGATTGCCCAAGGGCGTTTTGTGGATTTGATAGAAGTGGACGCCGCTTCACGGACCAAGGTCGAAGATACTCGCGAGCTCCTAGACAATGTGCAATATGCGCCGACCCGGGGTCGTTACAAAGTCTACCTCATCGATGAGGTGCACATGTTGTCGGGGCATAGTTTTAATGCGCTACTCAAAACCCTCGAGGAACCCCCTCCCCATGTGGTGTTCTTACTGGCCACCACGGATCCGCAGAAGCTGCCCATCACCGTATTGTCCCGCTGTTTGCAATTTCACTTAAAGAATATGCCGCCAGAACAAATTGCCAGTCACTTGGCTGATGTATTAAATAAAGAAACCATTGAGTTTGATGCCAGCGCATTGACTATGCTCGGCAAAGCCGCCGATGGCAGTATGCGTGATGGTTTGAGTTTGTTGGACCAAGCCATTGCCTTTAGTAATGGCAAACTGACCCAAGCCTTGGTACGGGAAATGCTCGGCGCCATTGAACAAAATCATATTTACGACATTGTCACCTGCCTCAGTCAACAAGATGCCCCTGGCACCTTAGCCAAGGCCAGTGAGCTCAATAGCCAAGGGGCGGACTTCCAACAGGTATTGGATGATTTGTTATCCCTATTACAAGAAATCGCTATTAGCCAACATGTGCCTGACAATCCCACGGATTTTGATCCCGCCGAGGTGCGTGAACTGGCCCAGACTATTAGTGCGCAAGATTTGCAGTTGTTTTATCAAATCGCCTTACTCGGCAAAAAAGATTTGCCGCTCGCCCCCACGGCGAAGCAAGGTTTTGAGATGATATTGCTGCGCATGCTGGCATTCCAACCGAAAGCCAACGAACCCCAACAAGTCCGCAAGCCAGTATCAACCAAAGCTCAGCCGGTACAACCCGCCTCGACACAAGCGACTGCACAGCCAAAGCCAGTTCCTACAGCGGCATTCTCCGCGGCGCCTCAGCCTACACCCAAAGCTGAGCCTCAGGCTGTTGCAACAACATCGACCGGCGACTGCCCTAGCCTTAATTGGGCAGAGGTGCTACCTCGCCTAGGCTTGACCGGTATCACCCAAACCCTGGCCAGCCATTGTGTCTTGAACCAACAAGCTGGCAATCATATCGAACTACAGCTCGATAGTGCCCAAGGACCCATGCTCAGTGATATTCACCAACAACGGATCGCCAAAGCGCTAGAGAAAGCCCTGAATCAGTCAGTTAAGCTCACCATCACCATTGGCGAAAAAGATTTACCCAGCCCCGCAAATCAGGCAAAACAACAACAAAATCAACGACAAAGCACAGCTGAAGCTGCCATTGAAGGGGATGATAAGGTACAGGCGATACTTGAAGAATTTGGTGGTATAATCCACGCTGATAGTATCAAGCCTATAAATTCTAACGAATCACAACACTAAAGAGGTAACTATGAAAGGTGATCTAGGTAAATTAATGCAGCAAGCGCAACAACTCCAAAAAGACATGGAAAAGGCGCAAAAAGAACTCTCTGATCTCAAAATCATCGGCGAGTCCGGTGGTGGTTTGGTCAAAGTCATGATGACAGGTCGCCATGATGTCAAAAAAGTCCAAATCGAGTCAAAACTCTTGGATGAAGACAAAGACGTCATCGAAGATATGGTTGCCGCAGCCGTTAATGATGCTGTGCGCAAAGTAGAGAAACTCTCTAAACAAAAAATGACGAACCTCGCTGAAGGTATGGGTCTACCTCCGGGTATGGAACTACCGACAGGTGATGGTGATAAATAAGGATAACCGTAACCAGGATGAGCTTTAGTCCTTTATTAGAGAAACTGGTGGCGGCGTTTCGCAGCTTGCCAGGTGTTGGACCGAAGTCCGCGCAACGGATGGCGTTTCATTTGCTCGCACGGGACCGCCAAGGTGGTATCGCCTTGGCGGATGCCCTACAAGAAGCGATGGCTGACATTGGCCATTGTCTACAATGTCGCAACTTCAGCGAAACCGACCTTTGCCAAATTTGTGAAAACCCACGTCGGGAACAATACACCCTATGTATCGTAGAATCCCCTGCCGATGTTATTGCTGTCGAACAGACTGGTTATCGTGGTTTGTACTTTGTGTTACTGGGCCATTTGTCCCCCATTGATGGTGTGGGCCCGAATGAATTAGGCATTGATAAACTCAAAGTATTACTGGGCAAACACAGTTTCACCGAAGTTATTCTTGCCACAAACCCAACGGTTGAAGGTAACACCACTGCCCATTACTTAAGTCAATTGATCAAAACCTTTGAGATCCCCTGCACCCGCATCGCCCATGGCGTCCCCATCGGCGGCGAATTGGAATACATTGACGGCGGCACACTGGCTCATGCCTTGGCCGGGCGGGAAACCATTACCTAGCCATCACTAACCGACATTGTGTACCAGTCTCTTTTTACCCCTTTCTGCATCAAAAATAGCTCTGGTGCGAAAAACCGGCTACTAATTATGTTTAAACGAAACTTTAGCGAACGATCGCTCCTATTATATTCCTGTTTTACCGTGCTAATCCATTGATAAAAAAGCCATTTTACAAATCTGATAAATATGTTACCATATCGTTTCTAGCTAGCAACAAGAAGAATTATAGGAGCTGCTGATATGTTTTTTGATTCATTAACTGCTATTGAGGGTTACCTCAAAAAACCGGGGTTTTCCCTGTTTAGCAAAGACGATAGCAAATTATTCCTCGCAAAAGAACTTGAAGCCAATCTTAGACTCATTGAGAACTTAAGCCTTGATGCCTTCAAAGACAAGCTAGCTATAGTAAGTGTCTGGAGCACATTCATACGTAACCGTAAAAGCTATTCTGCAATTTCAATTCAAGGTTATGGCGCAATCGAAACAACAGTGCTGAAGCAAGCCTATCAAGACGCAGCTAAAACAGTTATTGATGAAGACCAACTAGAAACTCAACTAGACGATAAAATACGAAATCTTACTGATCCTGAATATTCCTATACCATTGTTTGGTTATGGCTAGTAGCACAAGCATGCATCGGTGAAAATATTCATAATGCTAGTGCTCAAAAAGCGATTATCATGGAATTGCAAGAACAGCTTCTGAGTAAATATACAGTTGTTAACCCCGAGGCTGCAGCAGCATTTCAATCACTTTTTTCAATGATTGAATTCACAAACTTAACGCAAGCCAGAGTTGGCGCATCAATGACAATGCAAAATGTTATTGATGATACCCACAGTGACAGATTCTATAATAATACACAGAATCGTTATCAATGGTTATTAAAACAGCTTGAAAGTGAGGTTTTAAGACATAAAATCAATAATGATATGGTAATCTCTACGCTAATGAAGCTAACTACTGCTCTAGGCTTGACATCATCACTGTCCTCTCCAAGGAGGGATAGCATTAGCTCACGCCGCAGCTCAGCAAGTTCTATCGATGGTTTAGCCTCAACAACGGCCTCAGGCGCCAGCACTCCTGCAGCCTCACCCTCACCTAATAGCAGTGCAATTATGCCGCCACTACCCCCAATGTTTGCACTTGATCTTGATCCACTACCTGTTGCTACTACTGCTTCACGCAGAGAAAGTCCAGAAGAAATTTTTGCGCACAATCTTAGACAGGCCCAAGAGTTACCTGTTGGCAAGCTTCATGGCATCATGACATTTGCTCATGAATTAATTGAAAAACAAGGAATGACCATAGAACAGGCTATTAGGATTTATAAAATCTGTGAAGAGCGAGTACGTACTGGACTACGCTTAGGCGATCGGCCTCTCGAACTCAATGAGATACGTCGCTACCTTTATGAACTTCCATTTGATAAAAAGGGGTATCACGTTTACGAAAGATGGTTGCAAGAGCTTGTAACTACAATGGAACAGCCAAGAACACTTGCAGTGTCTCCATTCAAGCGTTTGTAATAAGCTGTGATTTTGCTTTAAACCTCAAACGTCACCTTGACGCGCAAACCACCCTCAGGGCGGTTGGCGAGTTCGACGGTGCCATGGTGACCATGAACAACGTCTTGGGCGATAGCAAGGCCTAATCCAGTACCGCCGGTGGTTGACGAACGGGCCGTATCGACACGGTAAAATGGCGTGAAAACTTTATCGAGGTGTTCTTCGGGGATCCCGGGTCCATCATCGTCGATAGTAATGATGATCTCTTTACCCTGACTCATGACTGTAACCCAGACATTGTCGGCGTATTTCACCGCATTAAGGATAAAATTATTCAACGCCCGCTTTAATGATAGTGGCCGCCCCATAAACGGTAAACGATTGTAGGGACACGCACAGGTAACCGATGCTCCTTCTTCACAACGCTCATCACACAGTGACAAAATTAATGCCGCCAAGTCCAAATTCACCATGTCTTCTTGTTGTGCAGCATCACGGGAATACACCAGGATTTGGTCGATCATTTGTTCCATATCATCCAAGTCTTGCATGGTTTCTTGGCATTGCTCTTGGTCTTGAAACACAATTTGAGTGCGCAACTTCATGCGCGTTAACGGTGTGCGTAAATCATGGGAAATAGCAGCCAAGGTTAAGTTACGATCTTTTAACAGATCCACAATCCGCTGCTGCATTTGATTCATGGCATCGGCAGTTTCTCGGACAATGGCCGGCCCGTATTCCACCACGGGTTGGGTGTGAAGTTTGACCCCTAAATCTTCAGCAATCTTTTTGAAACGCTCCAATGGCCCCGCAAATCGCTCAACCGTCCATGCGGCAAATAATAACGCTAAACCGACAAACACTTCTAAGGCAATAATAATCAGCGGAATATAACGGTGTATGTGGGGGTCAATCTCAAAATTCATCCACGCATCTTTACCTAACTCCACCGAAAAACTCACCGGCTTAACGTCATCAACAATAAGCTCATCTACTTGCCAAAGCTTGTCGCGGCTAAATTGCGTTGGATAGTGGGCATGCTTTGAGGTGGTGACTTGCATGTCCCGGGTTTTGGAAACCGCAGCAATCCGCGCCCATTCATGGGCCGGAGAAATTTCGGTTAAATACACGGTATTAACGATTTGGGTGATCATTTCTTCCCTGTCTGCTTTGATAGCAATATGGCGGGAATAAACAATATAACTGGTAACAAAGATAAGGTTAAAGATAATCAGTCCCGAGAACGCAATGAAAATAAACCGCGGTGAAATCGTCAAGTGTTGCTTCAGCCATTGCAGGGCTCGTTTAAGCATGCTTTTCTACTTTGGTTGATAAGACATACCCACCGCTACGTACGGTCTTGATAATTTTGGGGCTTTTGGGATCTTCTTCGATCTTTTGTCGCAAGCGACTGATACGCACATCAATGCTCCTGTCAAATGGCCCCGCTTGTCGACTTTGGGTAATTTCAAGTAATTGGTCACGGCTCAAAACTTGTTGGGGCCGCTCAGCTAACGCTTCCAGTAAGCGGTATTCGCCATCAGTGAGAGTGACTTCTACATCTTCGGGGGATAATAGTCGACGTAATAATTTGTCCAGTGTCCATCCTTCAAAGACTAATTTGGTTGGGGTTTGTTTCTCTTTCGCTTCACTGTCCGGGCCTGCACGACGCAAAATCGCTTTGAGGCGGGCTAATAATTCATGAGGGTTAAAGGGCTTCGTCAAATAGTCATCAGCACCCAGTTCCAGACCAAGAATACGTTCTGCATCTTCGCCAGCAGCGGTTAACATGATCACCGGAATATCCGAGGTCTTGCGCAACTTCTTGCAGACTTCAAACCCATCATCCCCGGGCATCATGATATCCAGCACAATTAAATCCACTTCATTATTCAATAGATACTTGAACATCGCCTCACCATTAGCCGCTGTAGCCACTTCATAGTCATAGGCACTCAAGAATTTTGCCATGAGAGAGGTGATTTTGGGATCATCATCAACGATGAGTAAATGTTTTTTCTCGGTCATTGTTGGTCCTTGTTAACTATTATAAACATTATAGTCTGATTAACCTGCCTGTGTCAGTGTTATTCTGGCTTTTGTGAGGGTCCTTCTGTCGGAGCTGACTTCGGCTTGCGGCGGAAAAAATCCTTCAACCGTTGCCAATACAACTTAATGGTGAGCAAAAATCCAGCAATCCCGGCAATGACTCCCTGCAACAGGATGCTACCAGAGCTCGGATCTAGGTAAGCATAGGCAGGCGTCGCCATGCCAAGGATCAGCAGGGTCGCTAACAGCCAAGTCGATAATTTTTCCACAGTATGCCCCCTTAACGGTCGTCTACATCTGTCAATTGTGTCAACAATTTAATACAATAGTTGGATCCATAAGTAAAGGACTATTCATTAGGAGTTCAAAAATGCACCAAACTGATGCCAATGATGCCCAGACTGCCGAGCATGGAAGCTGGCTCAAAGACGTTACCCTACTCACCCTTATCGCTGGCTGTATCTATGGCTTTTTCCTGAGTCTCCGTCCCTTAGGCATACCCGATGTGAGTTATTATGCCGACTTAGCGGTAGGCATGCTCAAGGCCAAAACCTGGGTGACACCCTATTTGAATGGCGTTAAAGATCTCTCCCAACCGCCCCTATTCCAATGGCTACAAATCATCAGTATCAAACTATTTGGTCTCAAACCCTGGGCGTTGCGTTTGTGGCCGACTATTTTTGCAGTTCTAGGGGTCATTACTAACTACACCGCTGCGCGGTTATTGTTAAATCGTCGGGCCGGTTTGATTGCTGCGAGTGTGACTGGAACTGCGGTATTTTATATCCTTGGCGCCCAAGCCATTGGTCCCTTCACCGCAGCAAATTGGCTGTTGGCCATGAGCTTGTTAAGTTTCTTTGGCATGATTGGCAATGAGCAGCACCGTAAGTTCTTCAGTTGTTTGTTTTGGGTATTCACAGGCTTGAGCTTCATGATGGTAGGGCTGGCTGGTTTTGTTTTGCCAATTCTGACAGCACTGATTTGGATCCTTGCGATTCGCGGCTGGCTGACGTTTAAGTTTTTGGCCAATCCCTTGGGTATTGTGTTATTCCTGCTGATTACAGTACCTTGGTTAGTCTGCGCCGGCAAAGCGAACCCGCATTTTTATCATTACTTTTTTATTGAAGCCAATTGGCAAGCCTTCTGGACCCATTTGAGTCATTTCCATCTCGATTGGTGGGTTGTCTTATTTGCCTTTATCGGACTCTTGCCCTGGGCCGTGTTTGTCTTGCCGGGAGTTTGGTACAGCATGCCAAAAGATTGGGATAACTACTTTGAATCACTGCCAGATTTGTATTTTTTGTTGTGGCTCTTAGTGGTGTTGTTCTACGTGTTAATTTCACCAATGAATCATTTGTATTTCACCCTGATTTTGTTTACCCCTGCGAGCTTAATAGTCACCCGCTATTTATCCAGTGCTTGGATAATTGCCGGCGCACCCTATTTCAAGGTCAGTAATGATTTGTTATTCATGACCGTATTCATCATCGTCTGTATCCTTGCTGCATTCACAGCAACGAATTTTTTCGCTGTCCCAGATGATCTGAAGATCTATCTCTGGGTCCTGGAGGCCTGCCTGCTAGGATTTGCCTGTATTATTTACCCACTGTTCTATTGGCGCAAGATTAAGCTTGGCTTTGTCTTAGTGAGCATCTTCAGTCTTATCATTGGTTTGATACTGACAGTAGCCTTACCGGTGCTTGATAAAGATGCTCCTGCAGCCTTAATGAATCAGGTGAATAAAATCCGCCACAAGGACGATGTCATTGTCAGCTACAATGGCTTCTTGCCGGATTTGGCCTTGCAGTATAGCGGGCCTATTATTACGGTGAATTGGCATAACCCACCGGCCTATGGCAAACAGTACCAAAATACCCAGGCGTGGGTCGTCAGTGACAACACTTTTTGGCCCATTATGAATTCCCATCAGCATCGGTTTTTTATCTTTGCCAATAAGACAGAGTTACAGTCCTTGATACGTGAGCATCAATTGAAACTCGTCATTGCAGGTAATAATACAGTGGTGCTCTCCAATGACTAAGTCACCGCGCATACATTACATGGATGCACTACGGGTACTCACCATGATAATGGTGATTGCCTTTCATTCGGCAATGGCTTACACCACCACCCGGGCCTCTGTTTGGTATGTTCATGACATTAATACCAACCCCGTATTCAGTTATTTGAATTTAATTTTACACAGCGTGAATATGCCTTTTTTCTTTTTTGTGGCGGGCTTTTTTACTAAATACTTACATGATAGATACCCACTCAAAAAGCTTATCGAAAATCGTCTCTGGCGGGTAGCTATTCCGTTTTTGTTTGGCTTGGTGATTTTGATCCCTTACCATTTAACGGGACTCTCTATGGCCTATTTCCAATACCATACCCTGCATGACAACTCAGTGTTATTACTACAACCTCACATGATGACAGTCTCGGCCAGTGATTTTACCCTGCCGCATATTTTGCTGCGTTTCTTGAACCCAGAGTATTTGTGGTTCTTATATTATTTGCTATTAATTTATGTGGTGAGTTTGGGGATCTACTTACTGGCGCAGCATCCCCACCTTGCCAAGCTCAAACAATACTTCCCTGCCGTCAAGGACACATTGCAAAGCACCTATGGCGCAATTATTTTAATCATTGGCTTTATTGGCCTATTGTATCTATCTGGCGTGACGTACCTTATTACGCCAGAGAAACTTGGCTTTGATGTGGATGCCTTTTGTATTTATAGTTTGTTCTTCGTCTATGGCTTAAGTAGCTTCCCAGATAACAGTCTCATTAGTTGCTTGCGAGGACAACGCAAGTTTATTAGCGTCCTGTTATTATTTACTTACTGTGCCTATCTCAGCCTGCAGTATCGTTACCTAAATACACCAGCCCTCGACACAGTGAGTCTACAAGTCTTGATTGTCATCCTCCACGGCTTATGCACATGGGGCAGTTTATTCTTCGTGGTAGGGTTGTTAATGGATTACTGCAATAAGCCTAACCGGGTTATTCACTATTTAGCTGATGCCTCTTATTGGAAATATTTAATTTCCTTGCAAATCGTTGTCGTATGCCAATATTTATTGATTGCCACACCTCTGCCCAGTGGCGTCAAGTTTTTGATTGTGCTCAGTGTGAGTTTAGGTATTGCTTTATTGAGTTATCATTTGTTTGTTCGCTTTACCTGGTTAGGCAAGGTATTAGGCGGGCCAAAACGTACGACATCAACGGTGAGTGAATAGAGGAAAGGATGCAAGAGAAATTCAATTATCAACAAGGTTTTGGTAATCATTTTAGTACAGAAGCCTTAGCGGGTGCATTACCAGAAGGTCAAAACTCGCCACAAAAACCCGCTTATGGCTTATACACAGAACAGCTTAGTGGCACTTCGTTTACCACGCCTCGTGAAACTAACCAACGCAGTTGGCTTTATCGGATCCAACCCTCAGTTACTCAAGGTGGTTTTCAGCCGCTGAAACATAAGCGCTTGTGTCAATCATTTAATGAGGGTCCTGCTAACCCCACCCAATGCCGTTGGGACCCATTGCCCTACCCCAAAAAACCAACCGACTTCGTCCAGGGTCTGGTGACGTTTGCTGGACATGGGAATTGTCGTTTACATACCGGTGCAGCTATTCACTTATATGCTATCAATGCCTCCATGGAGGATAGCTTTTTTTATAATGCCGATGGCGAGTTTCTTATTGTCCCACAGGAGGGTGAACTATTATTACGAACAGAGTTTGGTTTACTGAGTGTTGCGCCCGGTGAGATAGCTGTTATCCCTCGGGGTGTGAAATACCAAGTTCATCTCTATCAAGACCAAGCGCGCGGTTATATTTGCGAAAACTTTGGCGCGAACTTCCGTTTGCCCGAGCTTGGGCCCATTGGCGCGAATGGTTTGGCCAATCCTCGAGACTTTCAGGTTCCCGTCGCTTTTTACGAAGAAATTGATAGTGAATGTAAACTATTAACCAAGTTTCAAGGTGCACTGTGGCAAACAACAACGCCCCATTCACCCCTCAATGTCGTTGCATGGCATGGCAATTACACCCCTTATAAATATAATTTAACGCACTTTAATACCATTAATACGGTAAGTTGGGATCATCCCGATCCGTCTATCTTCACCGTGCTGAGCGCACCGTCAAATACCCCCGGTGTCGCCAACGTTGACTTTGTGATATTTCCCGAGCGTTGGATGGTGGCAGAACACACATTTCGTCCACCCTATTACCATCGTAATATCATGAGTGAATTTATGGGATTAATTAAAGGCAATTATGACGCTAAATCCTCGGGCTTTGTTCCCGGTGGGGCCAGTCTACATAATTGCATGACACCACACGGTCCTGACAAGGCAAGTTACATCGAGGCTAGTGAAGTTGAACTTACACCAACGTATTATAAAGATACTCTCGCCTTTATGTTTGAAAGCTATTTTTCCTGGACTCCAACGACGTTTGCCAAGGATAGCAAACAACTACAAAAAGATTATTTGCAATGTTGGCAAGGGCTGCCGCGGCAATTTGAACACAACAGGTAATTACATGAAAACTATAAGATCTACACATAACATTGGAACCAGTCTGGCTTTCCAAGCCTTGGATGCGGCTAATGATGGTATCACCATTGTTGATGCAACAGATGAGAATATGCCTCTTATTTATATTAACCGTAAATTTGAAGAAATGACGGGCTACTCTGTCCATGAAGTGATGGGACGCAATTGCCGCTTCTTACAGGCCGACGCCAAGCAACCACAAGAGTGCTTAGCTATTCGAACGGCCATTGCCAACCAGCAACCCTGTCGGGTTAATTTACTAAATTATCGCAAAGATGGTACAACCTTTTGGAATGAGCTGAGTTTAGCGCCAATATTCGATGCGAATAATAAGCTTACTCATTATGTGGGTGTGCAAAAAGATATTACCAAGCAAATCAAATACCGCAAACATCTTGAGGATTTGGCAAAAGCAGATACTGTAACTGACTAAGTGCCTATTTTTGTTCCCATAACAACCAGATAATATGTGCCGCTGTACTGATTCCACCAGCGGCATTACTGATTCTTTGAAATAATCGCCATTCTTAGCTATACCTAGTAGATAGATGATTTAGCAAAAATATAACGAATTCAATTAACTAGGATAACTGAGATGGAGTCGCGTCGCTTGCAACAGGCCTGCCTAGTACTCTGCATACTACTTGCGGGGCTATTACCTATTAATAATGCCCAAGCAATCGAGTTCTATCCCCTTCCCCCTGCAGGTGAACATTTAATCGGTGAAGTTATCGAAGACTATGTTCAACCTGGTGATAACTTAACGACCATTGCCAGACGCAATAGTGTAGGGCATATCGAGCTCCAAAAAGCCAATCCCGGCATTAATTTTAATCGCCTTAAACCTCAACAAAAAATCATAATTCCTAATCATTATGTTTTACCCAACGCTAAACGCGAAGGTATTGTTGTCAATCTTTCAGAAATGCGTTTATATTATTTCCCTCCGAATGAAAACTTAGTCATTACCGCACCTATCTCGATTGGCAAAGAAGGTTGGGAGACGCCTGTAGCTACGACAACAATTATTGACAAAGTTGCAGATCCCAGTTGGCGAGTGCCTAAATCTATACGCGCCGCCAGCGCCGCAAAAGGTCGACGACTTCCAGAAATCGTTCCACCCGGCCCTAAGAACCCCTTGGGTCAATATGCACTACGTCTAAATATGAATTCACTACTCATTCATGGCACTAACAATCCTCGCTCCATCGGCAAGCAAGTCAGTTCCGGTTGTATTCGATTATACCCACAAGATATTGAAACTTTATTTTATGATGTACCCACTGGCACTCCGGTACAAATTGTTAACGAACCTTATAAATTAGGCTGGTCCAATGGCAAACTCTATCTGGAAGCCCACGAACCGGTAGAGAACAATAATGAAATTGCTGCCATTATCGATTACCAAAGTTTAGTACGGCAAGCTAACTATCATATCGGTGCGCCGATTGATTGGCACAAAGTTGAAATTATTGCTAAACAAGAACAAGGGATCCCTACCAATATCATCGAACCACAACCTGAGTTGCCGCAAGATTCAGGATTTTATTAATTAATGAGGTGATTGTGGACGAACTAATTAACATGAATTTTTCAGCTCGCGGTAAATCCATTGCCAATCCTGTTGATGAAGCTGCAATGGAACAGGATTTTCATCAATTCTGTAAAGAATTCAGCATTAAAGACCACGCAGAAGGCTTTCGTCAATATGCATTGCGCTTACGCCAACTCGGTAACTTTATTGGTGCGGCACAATATTTCATTAAAGCCATAAATCTTAATCACCGTCACAAAAAAAAGCTATTTATTGATGACTTCAAGCTGGCTGCGACTTGTTTTTATGCCATGCGCCAATATCAAGCCGCCATAGAGATAAGCCAAATGGCCCTGCAAGTTGACCCTAATAATATCGGCATTATCAGTAATTGTGGCTTATACTGGTCTGGGCTTGGTAACTTTGCTGAAGCCGAAAAGTATTTCAAAAAATGCCTAGAAATCGACAATATGTATCTAAATGCCTACGATGGTTTAGCGCGTGCTCTGGGCAAACAAAACAAACTCGATGCAGCCCTAAGCTGTGGTCGCCAAAGCCTAACTATCAAAAACCAACTTGCATTTTCAGAAGATAATTTAAATTTACTTAAACATGACGTCCCCTGGCCATATACAATCGATAATGCTATTCCGCCATTTAATCCTAATGCACCAGAACGCAATATTATTGCCTACAGTCTCTGGGGAAATGACCCCAATTATTTAAAGCCCGCACTGTTAAACGCAAATCTTGCCAAGGTAATTTACCCTGAGTGGACTTGTCGTTTTTATTGCGACAAATCTTTGCCCGAAGATGTCGTGCAACAACTGGCAAGAACTGGCGCCCAGGTTATCATGGAATTAAAAGGTAACCGTGCGTTTGAGGGATTATTCTGGCGCTTTAAAGTGATCAGTGACCACAATATTGATCGGTTTATGATCCGCGATTGTGACAGCATCTTGACTTTACCTGAACGGGCAGCTGTCGAAGAATGGCTAGTATCAAATAAACATTTCCATATCATGCGCGATCACTACGGCCATACTGAATTGATCCTTGCTGGTCTCTGGGGTGGGGTTGGAAATACATTGCCTGATATGGATGTTCTGATCAATGACTTCATGGCAAATAATTTTATGACCCGCACTATTGATCAACAATTTTTGCGGACTTGCGTCTGGCCACTAATTCACAAACACTGCCTCACCCATGACAGCTATTATCATTTTAATAATGGTAAAGATTTTCCAAAACTGAACAATTGGCCTAAAGATTACCCGCATATTGGTTCCAATTGGCAGCATATGAAGAAGTAATTACCCTATCTTAAATACTTGCTTGAGGTATTCAAGGTAGGAGGCATCGGGACACATAGTTTTTTCTGGAGTATCTGAGACTTTTGCAACAGGTTGGCCATTGCAGTAAATCATTTTGATGACGTTCTGTAGCGCTGTGTAACCTAGATCATTGGTGAGGTTCGTCCCTATACCAAACGCCACATTGATACGGTCTTTGAAGCGCCAAAAAATTTCAATCGCCGTCTTGAAACTCAAGTTATCGCTAAAAATCATTTGTTTGGTTTTTGGATCAATCCGGAACTGTTGATAATGTTCAATTAAACGCTCGCCCCATTCAAAGGGATCGCCTGAATCGTGACGCGCTCCATCGAATAATTTACAAAAGTACAAATCAAAGTCATTAATAAATGCTTCCAGACCATAAACATCCGACAAAGCTATCCCCAACTCACCACGGTATTCTTGTGCCCACTTCTCAAAGGCGAACTTTTGGCTATAGACTAAACGTGGGCCCAGGGTTTGACAAGCTTGTAAATATTCATGAGCCATGGTACCGATGGGTGTCATACCAAATTCCTTAGCATAATACACATTACTGGTGCCAATTAGATTAGGTGCTAACTCTGCACCGAGGGTTTTGATGACATACTCCTGCCATTCACGAGAAAAACGCCGTCGTGTACCAAACTCAGAGAATTTAAACTCGCCTGCCGGGGTTTCATTTTTGAGGAATATTATTTTATCTGCTAACCGTTGCTTGCCTTCGGTATAATTCGGGTCAGGTTGGGTATTGCGAAAATACACTTCGCTAATAATTGCCAAAAGAGGCACTTCAAACATGATCGTGTGCAACCAGGGACCTTTAACATCTAATTCAAAACCATTGTCCGTATTGATCGCGATGAATTCATCATTCAATTGAAATATGCGCAAAAAATCTAAATAATCAGTTTTAAAAAAACTAAACTGACTCAAATAATTAATTTCTTCATTGCTGAAACGTAATTGACACAAGGCTTTGATTTCGTCTTTGATTTCTTCAGCGTAAGGTGCCAAATCAACCCCTTCATTACGACATTTAAATCGATACTGAACCATCGCCCCTGGGAATTGGTGCAACACTGCCTGCATCATGGTGAATTTGTAGAGATCAGTATCTAGTAGCGATTCGATAATCATGCTATTACTCGGCCGTTGTTAATTGGTCTAACTGCTCAATGCAAACAGCGCCGGCTTGTTGCATCTCATCAATTGCAGCTTGTGTGGTATCTGGTGCAATTCCGCGGCATGCAGTTAAGTTCACAATAACCGCAAAACCTGCTTTTACTAATTGTAGCACGGTAGACTTAACGCAATAGTCTGTGGCTAAACCGCCGACAATTACCGTAGTGATCCCTTGTCCCCGCAAAAATTCAATGGCCCCGGTTGATAGCTTTTCGGCAAAATCATGGTAACACGCGCCATAAGGGTGCATATCACACTCCACTCCTTTCCAGACAAAATAATCATAGTCTGTCACCGGTGGTAATCCAGTGATTAAATCAAAGCCTTGGGTACCAACCATCGCATGCGCCACCCAACGTACATCCATATTCTCTCCCTCGATGGTGGAGTATTGTGGATTGGCGTCGTCTGCTAACCAAGCAGCCTTTGGGCTATGGGCATCTTTAGAGCCTATTCGTACACTGGCAAACTCCGCTTGGGCATTTAATGCAGCGACAATTTCATCGCCTTGGGGTACTGGTAATTCATCTGGACAAACAGGGGTAAAGGTATTTTGCGCATCCACATCAAAACTGGCAACCTGAGATTTAGCCGGCAAGGTCACACTCATGTGAGGGTGATCCCCAAGCGGTTTGCCACATCTTCGTAAGCTTCAATGACATTACCTAAATCACGACGGAAGCGATCTTTATCCAACTTCTCGCCAGAATCTGCATCCCACAATCGACAACCATCGGGGGTAAACTCATCCCCTAGCACAAGCTCGCCATGGAAGCGACCGAATTCTAATTTATAATCCACCAGCAATATGCCCGCTTCAGCAAATAATGGTTTAAGAATATTATTTACCGCCAAGGTTAATTGCTTCATTTGTTCAATTTCATCAGCTGTTGCCCATTGGAACGCAAGAATATGGGCATCATTGATCATCGGGTCATGCAATGCATCGTCTTTGTAAAAGAATTCAAAGATAGGTTCAGCAAACGTTTGCCCTTCCTCAAGGCCTAAGCGTTTGCAGATACTGCCTGCAGCAATATTGCGTACCACACATTCCACCGGGATCATTGCTAGACGTTTTACCACTGATTCATTCGCTGAGCGTTGCTCGACAAAATGAGTATTAATGCCAGCTGTTTGCAGCTGCGTCATGATAAAAGCATTGAATTGATTATTCACTGCGCCCTTACGAGCCAAGCTTGCCTTCTTGGTGCCATCAAATGCTGTTGCATCATCACGAAATTCCAGAATCAAATGATCCGGGGAATCCGTCTCGTACACCGTCTTGGCTTTACCGGAATAGAGTTCAGTGGTTTTATTCATCATTGCTCTCGTCTAAAAAGGCTTGGGAATGCTATCAGCTTGGTGGGTTTGCACTTGTTGTTGCACCTGCGCCGTAGTCTTAGCTTGTTTTTCCTTGGTCTCTGTCGCTAATAAGCTCCCCGGCGGAATTATCGATACCCCGACGGGCTTGCTGGTCATTGCTGGCGGCACAATATAGTAGGGGTCGGATTTGATCTTGGGCTTGCCAGGCGTCGCACGCAATGGTGGCACACTTTCCCCCGTTTGGTATTCCCCAGTACGATCATGGATAAACCCATGGGGGCCATACACACTAGAACATGCTGTTAGACTGAGGGTCATACCCGCTAGCATCATTGGTAAAATAGTTCTTTTCACTGTTTAAATAATTCCTGTATCCCGCAATGCACTTTCGACGATGGGTTGTGCCTCTGAACTGAGAGGTGTCAGCGGTAATCGCACCCCAGCTGGCATCAAGCCCATTTTGTGAACGGCCCATTTTACCGGAATTGGGTTGGATTCAACAAATAATTTTTCGTGGAGAGGAATTAAGCGATTATTGATTTCATCCGCCCCTTGGATATCTTTGCTTAAGGCTGCCTGACAGAGATCATGCATTAACCTAGGCGCTACATTGGCCGTCACAGAAATTACCCCTTTACCACCAGCAAGGATAATGTCTTTGGTCAAATTATCATCGCCGCTATACACGTCGATTTTATCGCCGCACTGTGCAACTATTGAGCGAGTACGTTCCAAATCCCCTGATGCTTCCTTAATGCCGATAATATTCGGCAATTCTGCCAAACGGGCCACCGTCTCAGGCAAAATATCGCTGGCTGTACGGGATGGCACATTATAAATAATCTGCGGGACGGGTACTGCCTCAGCAATAGCTTTAAAGTGCTGATAGAGGCCTTCCTGGGTGGGTTTAACATAGGCCGGCGCCATCAACAGGCATGCATCGACGCCAAGCTGCATCGCTGCTTTGGTGGATTCGATGGTTTTCGCGGTGCTGGTAACGCCGGTGCCCGCAATTACGGGGATCTTGCCTTTGACTTGCTCGACCGCATGGCGCAGGAGCTGTTCTTGCTCCTTGGCGGTCAGGGTGGCCGCCTCGCCGGTAGTGCCGACGATAACCAAGCCATCCGTACCCTCACTGAGGTGAAAATCTACCAACTTGGTCAGTGCACTAAAATCAATCTCCCCATTTTTGTCCATGGGGGTAACGAGGGCCACTAGGCTGCCAGAAAACATATCGATAATTCCTTATGGTTGAATTCTAAGGGTCTATCTTAACTCATGGTAATCCAGGTTGCGAATACCCCTATCCCCTGCTAACTTTAATTGAGTAGGAGGCCTTCAGGTATGAAGCAATTTTTGACCATATCCATTCTCGGCGAGGATAGCCCCGGCATTCTCCACGCCATTAGCGAACTCACCACAGCCCATGGCTGTAGCATCGAAACCAGCCGCATGACCTCTCTGCAACAACAATTTGGCATGTTGTTATTGATTTCCGGAGATTGGAGTTGCCTGGCTAAGCTTGAAGCTAACTTGCCAGCACTGGCGAACAAATACAAACTCAATGTGGATTTTCACCGCACCCAAGCGAAAGAAAACAACAAAGCCCTACTGCCCTACGCAGTAGAATTGATCGCCGCCGAAAAGCCCGGCATCATCAATGAAATTACCAGTTTATTCTCCGAACAAGGGATCAACATCACTGACTTACGCACCGATACCTATACCAGTGTTACTGGTGCGAATATGTTTACCTTGTCGATGAAAATTTATATCAGTCAAGAGTTACAAATTGCCGAACTGCGCGAGCAGTTGATGTTAATTTGCGAAGAATACAATTTAGATGCTATTTTGGAACCGGAAAAAATTTAAACCTCATGTTAACGAACAATTTGCCCCAAACCTCAACCCCCATGCATAGTGACGATGTCTCACACGAGATGAAGCCCAAGAAGCTATTCAAACACGCCGCAAGTTTTGCATTATTATCTATAACGTCTCAAATTTATAGGAGGAATCGACTCTCAATTAACTTCTCGCGATGGGGGTTTCAAAAGGGGGAAACCGCGATTTTCCCCCTTTGGTCGCCGTTCGTGCGGCTTGGCCGCACAGGCGATAGTACCCAGGAAGCAGCTTTCCGGCTTAGCCGGAAGCTGCTGGACAGGAGGTGCCCCACTAAATAATACTTTTTTCTTAATGGAAGCTGGTTGTTCAGGATGGAACAATCAATAGGAAAAAATAACGCCAAGGAGAGATTTACTGATGGGCGAAACACACACTGAGAGAAATCTTTATATTCTTGATACTAACGTATTAATGCACGATCCCACCGCACTTTTCCGCTTCGCTGAACATGACATATTTATACCAATGATAGTCCTCGAAGAATTAGACGCCGCCAAAAAAGGCTTGTCGGAAGTATCCCGTAATGTGCGCCAAACCAATCGCTTTATTGCTGAATTAATTGATGGCTTATCAAACGAAGAAATCGCCAGCGGTATTGAGTTACACAAGACGACTTTTCGCAATGGTCGCAATTCAACACCATCGGGCAAATTATTTTTACAAACCAGTGATATGGATTCTGAACTACCCAGCACCTTGGCTGGCAACAAAAATGATAATACCATTCTTGCCAGTGCGAAAGGTATTCAGATGACTTACCCGGAACGCAAAGTCAGTATCGTCTCTAAAGACATTAATCTACGGATCAAAGCCAGTGCGCTGGGGATCCCAGCTGAAGACTATCATCATGACTTAGTCTTGGATGATGTATCGTTATTGCATAAGGGGCATTTTGAATTACCCGCAGATTTTTGGGAACAGCACAGCAAAGATATGCATTCCTGGCAAGATGAAGGCCGGACCTTTTATCAGTTAAAAGGCCCCCTCATCAAAGACTGGCATGCCAGCGACTGTATTTTCACCGATGAAAGTGCCGATGACTTCAGTGCTATTGTCCGCGAAGCTGACGAAGAAGAAGCATTGATCGAAGTATTAAATGATCACACCCAACCTCGCAATGCTGTGTGGGGCATCACCGCCCGCAATCGGGAGCAAAATCTGGCATTGAATTTACTGTTAGATCCAGAAATTGATTTTGTTACTTTAACCGGCGTTGCTGGTACCGGTAAAACGTTACTCGCGCTCGCGGCTGGTCTGCATCAGACTATTGAAAAAAACCTCTATCGCGAAATCATCATGACCCGGGTAACAGTGCCGTTGGGTGATGATATTGGTTTCTTACCCGGCACCGAAGAAGAAAAAATGACACCGTGGATGGGTGCATTGTTGGATAATCTCGAGGTCTTGAACTGCAGCGAGGACAAAGACGATTGGCAGCGTGCTGCTACCCATGACTTAGTGAGCAATCGTGTTAAAATTCGTTCGCTTAATTTCATGCGCGGTCGTACTTTCCTCAACAAATACATCATCATCGATGAAGCGCAGAACTTAACGCCAAAACAAATGAAGGCCCTCGTCACCCGCGGTGGCCCTGGCACCAAGATCATTTGCATTGGCGATATTCAGCAAATCGATACGCCGTATTTAACCGAAGCATCCTCAGGTCTCACCTACGCCGTGGATAATTTCAAATCTTGGAAACACAGCGGCCATATGAGTCTCAAACGCAGTGAACGCTCGCGCTTAGCGGAGTTTGCGGCGGAAGCGTTGTAGATAATTTTCAGAGCGCCCCAAGTTTGGGGCGCTTTCATTGCACATAATATTTAACGGCAGGATCGAGCAAGCGATAATACCCATCTGCATCGACGAAAACGATATCTTTTTCTAGCAATGAATCAAGTGCCCGTCTTGTACTCGATGAAGGGATTTTGGTACGTAACCCAAACTCAGCACCAAATGGCGCATCCGTCGGTGCCTGAGCTAACACCGTAATCAGGCGTTTTTGGTTCAATGGCAAGCTAATATACTCCGCGACGATAATACTCTTATTCATCTCGATATATCTTGCCCAGACTTGCTCAACCTGTTCTGCTGCCGTAGGCGGTGTATCAGCCTGCCATAGCTCGCTACACAGTCCATTAACATAGAACGGATGGCATTCGGTCAGTGAGGTGACTTGCTGAATAACATTTTCAGATAATGACTGCTGCCATTGCTTAAGTGCTGCGGCTTGTAAAAATTTAACATACTCACTTGCCGCAATTCGCTCGAGCATCATTGCCTGACACAAACGATATAATGGCCGGTGACTATTGCTGAACATTTCACTGAGCAAATGCCGGTTACTGCCGGAGAAAATATAAGTAATCGCCTGAGCACGCTCAACCGCATGACGAATCAATGCTTCAGCAGGTTCACAATCAGCAATTTGACTGATTTGCTGAAACTCATCGCAAACAATCACTGCGCGCTTGCCTTTTTTGAAGGCATACTCGTCTATCTGCAATAGCATTTCATCAATAGCAATAGACTCATCGGTGTCAAAGTGCAAAGTTAATGTTTGCCCTAGGGCATTGAGATTAAGTTCAGGCGATACAGACTTCACAAGCTCTGTGGTTTGCATTTGCAGCTTCTTTAGCTCTGGTGCTAATTTGAATAATAGTTCTTTGCAGGCTTTTTTGATCTTGGCTTCAACGTCTCCCTGGTTCGTCACTGACAAAAAGTCTATCCAGACGTAAATACATTGATTATCCTCCATCACTTGCCGAATAAGGCTTGATTTACCATAGCGACGAGGTGCGATTAACACAGTATGGCGAAGGTTATCGATATGCTTTTTTAGCCTGGTTCGTTCTTCAACCCGATTACAAAAGGCTTCGCCAAAGGCAATACCGGCGGGAAATAATGACATGGAGTAGACTCCTTTTTGAACTAATTTACGCCTATTTTAGATCGCAATCTTGTATTGCGCAAGTTGCGCATCGCAACTTGCGCATCCGGCTTTGCGATATAAGCCAAGAATAAAAATAATCCATTATAATCAATAAGTTATATAGACTATCGGAAGCAAAAACTATACTTGGCCCGATACGTCATGAGCACTGGTTGGCTCAGCCACCGGCCAAGCATTGAGAATAGCCTTAACTAGGCTTGCCAAGGGAATGGCGAAGAATATCCCCCAAAAGCCCCAAATGCCGCCGAAGATAAGGATAGCGACGATGATAGCCACGGGGTGCAGACTAACGGCTTCAGAGAATAATAAGGGCACCAAGAGATTAGCGTCTAAGATACAAATAATAGTATAAACAATCATCAAATAGGCAAAGTGCGAACTCCAGCCCCACTGAAGAAACGCCACAATAGTTACCGGAATAGTGACTACTGTCACCCCGATATAAGGGATCAATACCGACAAGCCCACCAGTACTGCCAGCAACATCGCATAAGGCATCCTTAGCAGAACAAAAGCCACATAGGTCACAACCGCAACGATGAGGATCTCAATGACTTTGCCACGGATATAATTACCAATTTCTGCATCCACCTCTTGCCAAATACGCTGCAACACGGTGCGATTTTTGGGTAAATAACGTTCCGTCCAAGCTATAATTTTGTCCTTGTCCATCAAGAAGAAAAATACTAACAGCGGCACCAAAATCAAATACACCACTAACACCAACAGACTGGGAATGGTGGAAATAGAATAGGATAGGACCATTTGCCCCACCCTCGCGAAGTCAGACTTAAACTCCATCATGAACGATTTGATATGTTTAGCAGAAATATACTCTGGATAACGTTCTGACAATTGCCCAATTAATAACTGAGCTCTATTGACCATGATGGGCCATTCAGCAAAGAAGTTCGTCAATTGCTGCATGAATAATGGCAAAAACACAAACAGTAATAGGAGCAATATGCCAAGGAATAGCAAAAATACCACGATAACGGCTAGGATATGGGGACATTTGATTTGCTGTAAGCGTTTCACCAATCCTTCCAACAAATACGCGATAATGACACTGGCAATTACTGGGGCCAACATATCACCGATCAATGCCAAAACAAGCAGGGAGCCCACCAAGAACAGAGCAAGGATCACCGCTTGATTATCGGATAAATAACGCTGATAGAGTAATTTTAAGTAGCCGCCCACAGGGATCCTCCAAGTCGCTAAAGGGAATGCTAACACAAAGACATAAGCATTCCCTAGTACAGCAGTGACTTATTCATCAGAGGATGATTTAGCCTCAACGCCTCGATTCGCTTTACGTTCAACTTTCCATTGGATAGCCAATAAAATTAACAGCACCACTGGAATGGCTACATCTGTGTACAATATTACCCCGGCATTGTCTGGCGCATGATTGCCATGACCATAGAGTTGGATAATATGCTCTGCTGCCGCACCGATGGCAAAACAGGAAAAACTGAATACTGTTGCTGCACGGAAACTAAGATTAGACGAAAATGCCAAGATACCAATCACCCCAAACCCGAGATTCGCTGCGGCCACTTCGAACTGGAAGGGACTTTGTAGCCAACCGATAAAGTTGGCAGCGAGATCAGGGAAGTAGGCATGCATAATAAATGCCCAAACACCCTGGATACCCACCGCAAACAGCAGTAAATAGGCAAACAAGCGGTCAGCTAAGATATGCTTTTGCCCCTTATGTTTAAGGCGCATAGCAGAAAATATTGCAAGAACAATCGCCGCAATCGGTGCCCAGGTTGGCACATCAGCGATAACAAAGCGGATAATGGCATCCATTTCACAGTCTCCTCAAAAAAGCGAATAGAATTAAGAATTTAGCACGGGATCCCCAATATTCCAAGGTAAAGAAAACAATAAGTCACCAGGGAACCCTATAAAACAACCTTAGCAATTTATTAATAAGTAATAAAATAAGACATTTTATGGCAAAAATGGAACTTTTCCCATTCTGAATACCCTACACTTATAGATATGCCGGGGTTTCAGCATGGTTAATTTGGTCTACACAAATGTGAAGGGTGATACCTTCGGGATAACGTTAATCCCAGATAAACCCTTCAATGTTTTGTCAGGTGATATCTTACAGTTAGATGTCTCTCCTGATAATGTCTTTCAGAATGGCGCTGATCTATTCATTATGGTTGATGGTGCAATATATATATTGCGCAATTTTTTTGAAAATTCATCTGTCACCGAAGGCCCACAAACATCCATCTGGTATGATGGTTCACAGTATTTTGCAACCGATTTTCAGACCACTATTCAACCGGAATTTGTCCGTTATGAAATCGCTGACTTCGCCGGGCTACCATTTAGTAATTTTGCAAATAATACTCCCCTACCATCATTCCAAACAGTTAATTTTTTTAACGATCAGACTCCTGATTTGATTAACAGTATCATCGCCGTTGATTCTATTATCAAAAGCTCCGCAATTGTTATTAATGATACATTTAGTATCACTGAAGATACCAGCTTCTTGTTTAATCCAACCGTGAATGACTTTCATCCATTAGGTGTGTTATTTAATATAGTTAGCCTCAATACTAGCGGACTTCTAGGTAATATCACCAACTTTGGTGGTAATTTGCTATTTTTCAGTCCTGGCGGAGCACTAGATTTTCTGCCTGCAGGTGCATTAGGTACTACATCGTTTAAATATACTGTATCTACAATATTTGGTGCGACTAGCACAGGCACTGTCAATTTTAATGTGATTGGTGTCAATGATGCTCCAGTGCTTAGTGGTAGTAATGATTTATCAAGTATTGAAGAAGATCCAACCACCAACACTGGCACCGCAATTGCAGATCTTATTTCTGGGAATATTACTGATCCCGATCTCTTAAGCATGCAAGGCATTGCTATCACGGGGGTTGATAACACCGATGGTCAGTGGCAATACTCAATCAATGGCGGTGGAACTTGGACAGATATCAATACTGTGAGTGATACCAACGCATTATTATTGACTGATAACCCAATGAATCTCGTGCGTTTTATGTCTGATCTAAACTTCAATGGCTCCAAGTCGCTAGACTTTAGAGCGTGGGATCAGACATCTGGTACTAACGATACCTTTACTGATGTGTCTACTAATGGCGGCACAACTGCTTACAGCGCTACAACATCCACATCAACAATCACCATAACACCCGTTAATGATGCGCCGATGATTACAGCACCTGCCACTGCTATGGGTTCTGAAGATACCAGTTTTGCAATACCCAGTTTAGCTATTGCTGACGTTGATGCCAATGATACCCCCGGCGCGACATTAACTGTCGACTTGAGCGTCAGCAATGGCACATTAACAATAGGAACAACAACCGGCCTGAGCTTCACTGGTTTGAATGGAACCAATAGCTTCAGTATCGAAGGCAGCATCACTGATATTAATACCGCGCTAGGTACATTAAGTTATTTAGGGGATATGGATTTTAATGGCAGCGATACCTTAGTTATTGATGTTGATGATCAAGGTAATACCGGAAGCGGTGGCGCATTGACAGACACAGCTACTGTCGCTATTACCGTAAATCCTGTTGACGACCCCCTAATTGCCAATGATGATACAGCTACCACAGACGAGGATACGCTTGTCAGTATACCTGTGTTAGCTAACGACATGGATGTTGATAACACGTTTAGCCTTACTGCTGTAATGGACCCAGCATTGGGAACTGTCAGCATTAATGGATCAAACATCGATTACAATCCTAGTGGTGCATTGGATAGTTTAGATGTCGGTGAAACTAGCTTACAGAGCTTCACCTATACTATTACTAACGATATCGGTGTTACTGCTATGGCAACAGTAACAGTGACGGTGACCGGTGTTGAAGACCCATTAATCGCAAACGATGACACAACAACGACTGACGAAGATACCATCGTCAGTATTCCAGTATTAACTAACGATGTAGATTTAGACGATGGCTTTAGTATTACCGGTGTCACTGCACCCGCTGCCGGTACGGTCAGTATCAATGGTGCTAATATTGACTATGACCCCAGCGGGGCTTTAGACAGTTTAGACGTGGGTGAAACCAGCATCCAAAGTTTCAGCTATACCATCACCAACGATGATGGTACGACGGATACAGCGACTGTTACGGTTACCGTCACCGGTGTGGAAGA